>ENA-UOOK01000220-UOOK01000220.1-fermentation-metagenome-genome-assembly--contig:-NODE-220-length-73074-cov-25.541654_pt1 | contig 73074 bp, 60 predicted proteins | sample MGYA00245777_ERZ724023 | MGnify/ENA primary metagenome ERZ724023 (study PRJEB28704, sample SAMN03018312) | fermentation metagenome | biome: anthropogenic terrestrial biome; feature: soil; material...
GCCCGAAGTCTTCTTTATCGATTCAGAGGAAGGAACTTCAAACTTGATTCAAAATTACAGGCAGGGACAAAACGAAGTGGCTATTGGTGTAAAGACATCCGATGTGCATTCGCGACTATCGCTCCAATTCAAAAATGTACCGATGTTTACCGCTACCACCGGCGCCAAAGCTGTTTTGGTTGATAAGTACTTAAATATAAAACAAGATCTTGCCCGCAGTGCGACGTATGGGTTTACCCAACGCGCTACAGGATTGGACAAACAATCGGTCGATAAAACCCGCTTTGTGTTGCAATTGGGCAACGAAACAACCGTTCAAGAGGATTCTGAAAATGGAATTCATGTATTTTACCGTTCGGGAGTATTGCAAATCTCCTCGGATGAAACTATCGACGCCGTTGCGGTATATGATTCGCAGGGACGACTGGTTTATTCGGCCCATTCGATCGGTCGTACCGAATATACGTATTCCATCTCGTTAAAAGGAGGAATCTTTGTCGTTCAGGTAAAAACGGCTTCAGGAAAATCGAAAGCAGAGAAGATAACGGGTTATTGATCATTTTGCCGTGTAGTTATACGAACTACAGTCGAACGGCATAACACAATTTTTTATAATGAAGCGAATACGTTGGATATTCGTAACAGGCAAACTATAATCAAAAGGAAAGAGAAGTGAGTTTAGAAATTTCATATGCAAAGAGCCACAAGAGCTCAATAAATAGTATATATCTTAAAATATTACTAGTGGTTGTCCCTATTGTTTTTTCTTTCTCGGGTTATGCGGAGGATGAAAAAGGGTACACAGTTACCGTGCCTTCGCTGTTGATTCAGAATAAATCATACACATTTTCCGTTAATAAAAATAATCGACCTCCTGCAAATTGCTCATGGAATTTTGGCGAGGACGCCAATCCTTCAACGTCGGGTAAGTCTTCCGTAGAGGTCACCTATACAACTCCCGGCGTAAAAATAATAACATTAACGGTGAAGGATTCAAATAAAGACATCGCGATCGAAAAGCAGGTGTTTGTCAGCGAGCAACCTGATAACGTTGAAGATGTTGGTTGTTATGTGAACCCTGAGACAACTAATTGGCAACCCGCTGAAAAGGGAAAAAGTGAGGAAGCTACAGGAGAAGATAAAGTGCATATCCTGGCCCAACCGTTCGTAGGAGACATCGATGGCGATGAAAAATCGGAAGTTGTGACTTCAAACAAAACTACTTCGGGGACTTATACGCATTCCAATAAAATATTGATTTTCGATAACGAATTAAAGTTGAAGAAAAGCATATCAACGCCGAGTATGTATAGTAATTCGGCTACTCCCATTGTTTTGCTAAGACTCAAACCTACGGATACGCATGCGTTGATTATTATCGCGACTGATGGGGAGGATAAGGATAATAACCTTAAATATAAACTTCAGGCATATAAGTCCGACGGTACATTAGTGTGGACTTCTAATGCATCGATTTTTAATGATAAAACCACCTCCGTAAAAGATGCGTCGATCAGTTTGGTGGCGGGCGATATCAATAACGACGGAATACCGGAGATTTTGGCCGGCGACCGTATTTTTAATGCTTCGAACGGTAAATTGGTGGCCAGCCTGCTCGTGGGTGGCAGAGGATACCGGTTCTTGAATACTCAGAATCCGATGTATATGCCAGCATTAGCAGATATGAATAACGACGGACGTTTGGAAGTGGTAACCGGCAATACTGTATATAAGGTGACGATCAATGATCCTGATGATGCTTCAAAAAACACAGTTGTTATATTATCTCAAGCTACAGGAGTGGATGACGGTTTTGTTTCGGTAGCCGATATTGATAGGAACGGACAATTAGACGTAGTGGTGATCAAGAACGGAAACGAGTCTTCTACCGGATTCCCGATATTAACGGTATGGAACGGAGCAACGGGTAACATCATTGCCGGTCCGGCATCTCCGTCTGTAAAAGCAGGAGGTGGCTCCCGTGTGTTTATCGGGAATGTGGATGAAGATGCGCATCCCGAATTATTTTTTTCTTATATAAACCAACTCGTCCGTTTTGATTATGATGGCAATGCTGTAAATGTCAAAGATAGGCTCAAACAAACATGGAATGTGATAACAAGCGATGCGTCGGGAGGAACGACCTTATCGATGTTCGATTTTGACCAGGACGGGAAAGCCGAATTGGTCTATAGAGATATGACCGACTTACGCATTATTGAAGGGACAGACGGCAGTAATCGGAAAACATTTCCTTGTTTTTCCGCCACCCACTCCGAGTATCCGATAGTCGTCGACTTTAACCGGGATGGTCATGCAGACATCTTGGTTTCGGGAGCGGTAAAAGATCAAACATACGCAGATGTCCGCCTCTATTGGTTCTCCGGAGAAAAAAATGATTGGGCGCCAGCCCGTACAGTATGGAACCAACACGGGTATAATGCCGTACACGTAAATGAAGACCTGACGATCCCCAAGTATCAGTTGAATCCGGCAATGACGTTCGCGGGGCCAGACCAGGTGCTAGGCACAGCGGACGATGTATATCCTTACAATGGTTTCCTGCAGCAACAAACATCATTGAGTGGCGACGGCGTGCCTTTTTATAAGGCTCCGAGAGCGGATTTTCTGGAACCCGAGAGTGTCGTCTACGATTACAATGCCGATACGGATGTGTTGCATATTACCAACGTCAAGGTGAAAAATAGCGGCGACGCCGTTCTCCCTAAACCGATGAAGATTACAGTGTATAAAGAAAAAGTGGAAGCGCCTGCCATCATTTACACGCATGACTACGACAAGGACATTGCGATTGGAGAGACCATAATGCTCAATTTCGATATTCCGAATTTCAAGAAGTGGTTGCCGGCGGAAGGACTGATCATCCGTGTCAACGATGCCGGTAACGGAGGATCGTTTCACCGGGTGTGTGATGATAAAAACGTGGAAAATACAACCGATGCGTTTATGTACATTCCGCTCGGTAAGCTGGCATGGGCAGACGGTTATCGTAAATGTGAAGGTGGAGAGGTATTATTTCAAGCGGATGAAAAACTTCACAACGATAAGGTGACATTCAGTTGGCGAACCCCTACCCCTGCATCCAAAGAGTTTTCTACCGAAAAAGAAGCAACGCTCACAGACCTGAAATTGAGTGATGCGGGGCGATATGTGTTTCAGGCGAAAGTAAATAACCAGTTGAATATCACGGCTACGTTGCCTTATTTGTCTGTGGCACCGGCCGTGATGTATTGGAGAACCGATGCCGAAAACAGCAATTGGAATAATAGAAACAATTGGGCAAAAAGTGCGACAATGGGAGATAATATATCAGCCGTTCCTGCGCCATGTACGCGGGTCGTTCTTCCGGGAAGTGAGAAAACAAAGGTATATCCTTCATTAAGCGATAAGAATACCGACCGATCGCTTTACGGAGAGCCCGAAGCGGATGAGATCGTTTTCCACTATGGCAGCCAACTGCATTATCAACATAAACTGAAATACAACAGAGCGTTTATTCAGTATAACTGGGGATATTATAAGAGTGATACTCCGACAACACATTGGGAAGAGGGTCGGCAATTATCGCGTAATACATGGCATATATTGGCTGCACCGTTAAAGAAGATGGCTTCGGGAGATTTTTCTCTGGCAGGGCGTCCTTTCTCGTGGCAAAGTCAGTTTCAGAAAGTCACTAATCCTGGTGGATTAGTGGAAGTAGGCGATTTGTCTAAGTCTTTTCCGGAGAACAATATAGATCTTGTAGAGAACAATAACGCCATTGCGGTGAAAATGGCGGGATATCAATCCGGTAAAACAGGTTATAAAAATCAGGAAAATCTGGATGGATTAAAAGGTGTTCTTGAAATTCCCTATTTCGAAAACAAAGATTATCCCGGGCACAACTACGATGCCTTGTCAAAAAAGAGCTCTTTCTATTATTTCGATACGAAGACGTTGAAACTGCTTAACTCTCCTGTGGGCTCAATGGAGCGGAGTAATGAGGCTTATCGCTTCATATACGAAACAAAGAATGTGGCGACAGGAAAGTATGAACTGCCCGCAGACAATATCTATAAAATGACTGTGCATGCTGTAGGGGAAACAAAAGAGATAATGATTGGCAATCCGTTTTTAGCAGATATAGATGCCAAAGCTTTTGCCTACGAAAATTCAAATACGATAATTAGAGATCAAGGTTATAAATTGTTGTCGGATGATGGAACATGGAAGCAACATAAATTCGATGAGAGTAGTCCTATTATTCCTGCCTGGAAAGCGTTTATCGTTACGTTAAACTCACCGGGAGCATCGACCGTATCCTTTCCTTTGACAGCGACGAATACGCGTTCCGCTTCGACGACGGCGCGCGCATCTTACGCGGGAGCTGTTGGCAACAGTCTGTCTTTGCAACTGCTGAAAGAGGGTGCCGCCTCCGGCGATGCCGCCGTATTACAAAATAATCAAGACGGAAATTCGCCGGAAGTACGGAAAATGATTCTGCCGGAAGGGCATGCAACGCCGGAAGTCTTCTTTATCGATTCGGAAAAAGACGCTGCAAACCTGATCCAACATTATACGCCGGGACAAAAAGAGGTGACGATCGGCGTGAAAACATCCGACACCCGCTCGCGTTTGTCGCTCGAGTTCGGGAATATACCCGCGTTTATCGCGTCCACCGGGGCAAAAGCTATCCTAAAAGACACGTATTTGAATATAAAGCAAGATCTCGTACGCAATCCTGTGTATACGTTTACACAACGGGCTTCGGGGCTGGATAAACAATCGGTCGATAAAAATCGCTTTGTCTTGCAACTGACTAACGAAACCGTTCGGAAAAATGATGCTGACGAAGGAATAAACATCCTTTACCGTTCGGGAATATTAAAAATCACGTCAGACGAAAATATAGGAGCTATCTATATATATGATTCTCAAGGACGCTTAGTGCATTCGGCACATTCGGTCAATTTCACCGAATATACACACCGGGTATCCTTACGCGGAGGAATCTTCTTGATTCAAGTAAGAACGATTTCAGGAAAATTAAAAGTAGAAAAGATAAATGGATTGTCAATCACGCTATCGGCTCATACCCGATTTTCATCTTACCCGACCGATATGGATAATTTTATTAATAAATGAAATATGAAAAATAGATTTATTTTACTGATAGTTGGCGCATTATTTACCACCCTTTGTTATTCGGGAGGTATGCCGGATAAGCAAAAGAATAAAAAAGAAAGTTCAAAACAGAAAATTCAAGTGGAAGAATTCGAAGACCGGAATACCGGTTGCAAAATACGGTATGAATATTACAAGGATGCGAACGGTAAAAAAGTCAAACACGGAAAATTTACCCGGAAATGGTCCATGGAGAAAACCGAGCGGAGTTTGTGGTCGGGTTCGGAGAATGTTACCGCAACATTCGCCCACGATAAAATAAACGGGCCCGTCGTGATCAATTGCGAAAAGTTCAAGTGGAAAAGAAAAAGCGAATTTATAAAAGGGAAAGGAAGGAAGATCACGTTCGTTCCGTCAGAAGCGTATGTAGCTCATAATTTACGGCTGGAAGTTAAAAATGATACCCTCGCCGGTTCATTTAATTTTGCATTGGGCAACTACAAATACGAAGCCCTGGGATCGGTCAACGAAATGGGCGAAATGAAAGGCAAATATACGCTCTACCGATTGAAAGAATCGGACGACCTCTTGAGAGATTTAAAGAAAGGCGAACAGAATTGGAGTATTGTGGAACAATATTTATGCGATCCGGATTATACCTACCAAGATGCCACGCCCAAAATCACAGAAGTACAGTTAGGGTATCCCGGGACTTCAAGGGGGGAGCATTTACATATAAAGATACCTCGTCTACGATTGAGCATGAATTCACTGTAAAATAAACGTATAAAACCTCTTTTTTAGATAAGAAATCAAAATATGAAAAAAAAAATCCCGTTTAATTTTAGTCTGCTGTTTTTTATATTAGCGTTGGCTTTTATCATTTTTATTCTCGTATCGTGTTCGCCGAAGAAAAATTATCGGAAATTGGATATCGAGCGTCTGTTTATGCAAACCACGACTCCGGAGATCGCCTTTCCGGGTTCCTTCGGAGGCTTGGAAGGACAGGATGGCTCACGATCGGTATCGGAAGAAATCACGTTTTCAGAGTCATCCGGTGATCTTGGAAAAGACGAAGTCCTTGCCGATGAAACCAATGCGGTTGACAGTACTAAGACATACCGGTTATTTAATGTGGTTGTGAAAGCAAAGTCAAATTTTGCGACAGAAAGAGATGGAAAGGTGCATGTGGATTTCGATATTATCGCCCCGATAGATGTAATCGACCCGAATTGGCGGTTAACGCTGGCTCCTTTCTTGATAGACGGAGACAGCATCACTCCGCTGGATACCGTCTTGGTTACGGGTGAAGGGTTCAGGGACAAGCAGCAGGGCGATTACGAGGCGTATCAGGATTTCCTTAATACGATCGTGGATCCGTCGGCATACGATTCGTTATTTATTGACTGGAAAGGCCTTAACAAGGAAATTCTGAAAGTCCAAAGGCGCAACTACACGGATTACAGGCGCAATTACGACTTGATGATGGACTATGCGAATTGGAGGAAAATGAATGAAATGGAATTTCTTCGGATGGAAGCGATCGCCAGAAGGCATAAAAGATATGTACAGAACCGCTATTGGCGTAAATCGGAGAAAAAAGCATTGAAGCAGTTGGAAAACGATACCGATACGCTGGGTATTTACGGCAAGTATATGGATAAATACGAAAAAGATTATATTGACTACCTTAAAAGGCAATTTTCGCTGGCATGGCTCGACTCGATCAGTCCCGATATAAATATCCACAATCAGAAAGACAGCATTATGAGACGGAGCCATATTCCAAGGAAATACAGGGATATTCATAAAAAAGGATTAACCTTACGGGATCTGAAAGCGAAAGCGTTTACGAAAGAAGATTCGGTAAAAATAGCGAAACATCATTATTTGATTGATGAAATCGTTCTCAATGATATGAATATCGAGCGGAAAAATGAAATATTCAATGAAGTGGTCGAGTTCCCTCTCCGCAATGAGATGGCCGGATTACGACTGGATACGGTTATTACGGCGGAAGATGATTTTATTTATGGCTATAAACAACCGTGGAAGATTGATAAGGGAACCAAAAAGTTAGGAGTCGTCTTAGCCGGAATGGTGGAAGGTATCGACAAATCGACTTTCGTGTTTCCGCTGACCGACACCCTCACCTACTTCATCGCCTCCTTGTCGCAATTGGCGGACGAATCGCTGATAACGGAACGAAAAATGCTTCATAAAAACATGGTGGATAAGCAAAGCGTTTATCCGGATTACCGGACGAATAAATCGTATCGGTTCAAAGATATTAAAAATCCGGAGATCTTCGATAAAATATTCGAAGCCTACCAGACCTATAATAAGGAAACGGATTTGTTTGTCGACAGCGTATCGATTCGCGGATATACCGACCTGACGGGATTGTGGCATGAAAACTACGAACTGGCGGAAAACCGCGCCAAAGAGGTTGCCGATTACTTTAAACAGAAGGGGGTGAAAATGCCTGTCGCCAAAGCTGCCGGGGAAGACTGGTCTACGTTGGCACAGGAAGTACAAAAACATAAAAGCCTGCTGCATCGCGAAGAGATATTGGATACCCTCACCCATGCGGTATTTCCCGACATGACCGAAGAGAACATAAAAGCGCTGTTTCCGGATGATTATAAAATCATGAAAGACGAGATATTTCCTAAGCTCCGCCGTTTCGACGTGATTCTCCATGTCAATCGCCACGATATAGAAAAAAGCACGATGAAGGAAACCTATCGTGAGGATTACGCCGAGGGAATAAAGTTGTTGAAAGAGAAGGAGTATATGCCTGCTCTGGAGAAGCTGGCCAAATACGGCGACTATAATACGGCATTGGCATTAGTTTGTTTAGGATATAACGATAAAGCGCAAGAAGTATTGGAGTCGTTGCCTGAAACCGGTAAAAACGAATACTTACTGGCCATTGTCAAAGCAAGAAAGCAAAAGACGACGGAGGCCGCAAAGCATCTTCAAAAAGCCTGCCAACTCAATCCGGATTTATATTATCGCACCCGATTGGATTCGGAAGTGAAAGAATTGGCCGATCAACAGAATTTATGGGATACGCTTAATAATTAATTGGAGGTTAGAGATTGGAGATTGGAGACAATGACGAATGACGAATGACAAATGACAAATGACAAATAAGGTCTAAGACCGGTGACCTGATGACTGATGACCGGAAACTAAAGACTAAAGACTAAAAACTAAAAACTAAAATAATGATGAAAGCAATTAGATATTTATGTATTGCCACGTGTTTATTCACGTCTTTAAATGGCTTTGGGCAGCATGCGCCCGAAGCGATAACGTCGGAATGGGAAATCATTTCCCAGGGAAAATTACAGAAAAAACCTCGATTCAAAGATCCGATGATTACGGTAAGATTCATTTATGAGAACGGCTCGCAATTTATGAACCTGTCTTTGAAATATATGTTTACCGATGCCGTATTCGAAGAAGCTGTACCGGTAGAATATTTAAAGAATGAGCGGCTTGAAGTCGAGACGGAAGGCAGTAAATACGAATTAAGAGCGGCCCGGTATGCAAAAGCGCGCAGAATGAACACGGTGGCGCAGAAAATTGCCGATATGAGGGTCGTGTTCGGGGGCGATCTTTCGTTCCTGTCGAATAAATTAGTGAAAAAATTTGTCGTGCACTTTGCACAAGGTTATCAGAACATCGATGTCAATCCTCAGGAAGCCGCTTTATTGAAAAAATCTTATGCCAATTTCTTATCGCTTATTCCCGAGCCGGCGCCAGGGACAAAAAAACAAGGCGGTCAACAACAAGGAAAGCCGCTACCCTCGCCTCGTGGCCAAGTTCAGGGAGATCATAAAGACGATCACAAAGTCGACGATACACAACAGGCTACTCCTAAGAAAAAAGCCTCTATCGAAGAGTTGCGGAAACGGGCTAAAAATTGGAATAAATAATATCAGTGACGACGGCATCATTCATTCAAGTCAAAACGTAAATAAATTTAAATTCTTTTTTCTAAAGAGCAAGGGCGCCCCCAAAGCGCCTTTGTTCTTTTAGTGTGCCGGGCATAATGAGGTATGCCGGAAGCAGTGAAGGAATTTAGACATATCGGCAGCTTCTTGGCAGTCGCGGACATCCAAAACAGAGTTCTCAATGAATACATCGCCGATATGGCGAATGCCAACCGTCGACGGTACGCATGGCCGTCACCAGACGCAGAAATACTGTCTGAAAACGGAATTGTTCGTATATCTGTAAAAAAATAATTGGATATCCGATAAAGAAATTCTAACTTTGCTCGATTAATGAACAATAAGTGGAATATGATAACAACATTGAAACAAGGGGAAAGCAAAATAAAAATGAGGCAACTCATAGAGGCTTTAGCTAAAAACAGAAAACCAAAGCACATCGATGTCCATTCTTATTGCGGGAAAATAAAACTAAAAGAAGACCCGCTTTCTATTCAAAGAAAAATGAGAGATGAATGGGATTAAAATTTTGCTGGACAGTAGGAGTTACTCAGCTATAAAGGATTTACAAATGAAGAAGAGATACATGTGCGTAACTTCCTCTCGGAGTGCAGAAGCATCGACATTGACAATGACATAAAGACTGAGGTCATATACCTCCGTCGGAAATTCGGCAACAAGCTTCCCGACAGTATTATAGCCGCCACGTCTATTTGCATGGACATTCCTTTGATTACCGCAGACCATGACTTTAAGAAAATAGAGAAATTACAACTCATCTTCTACGAAAAAATAAAGTAAATCACGATTGCCCCAACAAATCATTTTACATAAAAATAACCTGCAAAAAAGAAGTCAGGTTTCTTATCAAAGTCTCAAGAAACAAACGAGGTTCTTTGACTCGAATGCCAGACTGTCCGAAAGCACGAACAGGGACAATCACACTATAGCGAGGGTATTCCAATTGAATGGGAGAAAGTATGTTGTACTGCAAGGTTGTAATTGTTGTCGTGACTATCTTTATTATCGCGAACGCATCAAGCATTCCGATGAAAATAGGGAGATGCCACTTATAGCAACATCCCCCTCAATCTATTAACTCTAATATGGAAAAAATTCTCACCTCTTTTAAGCTTTGGGCTTATCCTTGTCTTCGTCTTCCACTTCCTTGCCGGAACGGATAGCCCGTTTAATGGTTTTCACCACCTCTTCGATATCGGCATACAGATCTTGCCAACCGTCGACGGTACGCATGGCCGTCACCAGACTCAGGTAATCTTTCAAGGCATCTTCCATCCGACCACGCGCTTCGGAAGCCGTGTCGAGTTGCTTCAACTCCGACTCCTTATCGACCCGCTTTACGGTAAGGGCATTGTAATTCTTTTTCTTATTCGCCAACAACGTTACCGGAGCCGTGAGCTCAAGAGCGGTAAGGTTGGCTTCCATTTCAGGATTGGTCAGTCGCGTAAGCACCGCTTCGGTACGCGAATCCAATTCGCCTGTTGTCTGGTTATACAGTTTGCCGCCCGCTTTTATGGCCCCGGTCACCGCCTGTGCCGCCTGGCTCTTTTCGGTGCCGGGAAACAAGGCGGCATATCCCGAGGCATAACTGTTCATCCCTTTTATTAAAGCAATAATCTCCTTGCTTTCCGTTTTCATCGGCCCGCTCATACGGCTGTAATGATCTACCGGCACTAATGGGGCAAAATAGGCATGTTCACTGACCACTTTCTGAAAGACCGGACTTGTTTTCGCCGCTTCCTGAGGGTTGTTATTGGTTACATCGATAATCAATTTCGCTCCATAATCTAAAGAACGTACACTCAATTTTCTAAAATTTGCTTTCATAATTTTTTTAATTTAAAATGTTATCCAATCAAAAGACGATATATCGATATGTTCCGGATTATCCGGGAGTCGTTTAGGCGTAAAAGATGTCGGATAGTCAAAAGTCCGCAGAAGAACGACCGTAAAGGATGTTGTATGACCATCATTTTACGGAAGAATGACCGTAACGGGTGTGGAATGGCCAAAAATTTGCGGAGGAATGACCGTACACTCTGTTGAATGCCGAAAAATTCACAGGAAGATGAGCGTAAAGGATGTTGGATACCCATCAGTTTACGGAAGAATGGCCGTAAAGCGTGTGGAATGAGTAAACCTGCATCATAAATTGCGGATAAAAACCGTTTAAGGGGCAAAAGTCGAAGGAGAGTTGCTCGAAAAGCGTCGGATGATTCCTTTTTAGAATGGATAAAAGGGCTAAGCGGCGTTCTTTCTTTGGTCATATTTTTGCTAATCACCATAATGAAGCCGATAAACGATACAAAGGTACTGTTTTTTTATTAGAAACAAGTTTTTAATAAAAAAAATTTCGGCCTGTTTTTTTCACCGAAATTTTTCATGCGGTATTGCATGGTATGGAAGAAGTCTTTTCGTGACTCTCGTTCGAAAACGAGGAGGAAGATGAATATAAAGGCAAGCATTATTGAAATTGCCTATAAAAGAAAAAATAACGGAAACCCGTGAAAAGGATTATTTATAAATACCGGACTTTTGTACCTGCTATCACTGACGTTAACAAATTACAAGTAGCTCTTTTTGATAAAATCTTGCGATATGAGAAGTTATATATGGATTATGATTTGCTTGCTGACAATAACCATGGTCATCATTATATATGCAAGCATGAAAAAACAATACGAGCTTCAACAACTAAAGTATCACGAAGAAATGATCCGATTGCAATTAACAAATATCCGGAATCGTATTTCTCCGCATTTCCTGTTTAATGTACTCAATAAAGAAATGGGTATGATGGATGACTCTCCGCAAACGAATTTGATGAATTTAGTAACGCTTTTACGGATGAGCCTCGAAATGACGGAACAATGTTACGTATCGTTGTCGCAGGACCTGACTTTTGCAAAAACATATATCCAACTCGAACGGAAAAGTTTAGGCGATGAATTTCTTTTGGAATGGAATATCGATCCGGCTATCCCGACGGACCATACATGGGTTCCGACGATGATCCTGCAGATTCCGATAGAGAATGCCGTCAAACATGCTTTGCGCGGCAAGGAGGGTGTCAAACGCTTGTCGGGGAGTATACGAAGAAAAGAGAACGGCTCACAGTTGCTCATTTGCGATAACGGCGCGGGATTCCGGCCGTATATAAATCCTCATTCCGCGAACACCGGCACCGGATTGAAAACGTTATATCAAACAATCGATCTGCTCAATATCCGAAATGAGGAGAAAATCCTTTTCACCATTTTTTCTTCCGATAGTACCGGTCACACAGGAACGCAGGTGTCGGTTTTTATTCCCGACAAGTACCGGTTTGAATAAAAGGAAGCCTTTCTTTATGGGAAAGGCTTCCTAATAGCGACAGTCGTGTAACCGAGTTACACCTCCATTATAAAATAAATCCTATTTTCAGTGTCGGCGCGGCCAGGAAACCGATGCTGTGGCTGTCGGCTTGCAACAGTTTCAGTCCCGATTGCGGCTGAATGCCGGCGACGCCATAGGTATAGGATAACGGATCTATCTGAGCGCCGACATACAACGCCGGCAGGACAAAATAATCGATGCCGGATGTAAACGCCGCCCGCAGGTTCCAAGCCTCGCCGATGGATTTACCCATCGATTCTGCTTCATCGTACTTTTTCTCGTTCAGGCCGTAAGCAAGCCCTACGCGCACTCCGCTATACCAATAGAGGTTGTCGATGCGGGTGGAAAAATACCTGTCGGCTCCCGCAGAGACTGTATAGACGAATGTTTGCGATTTCGCCACCGCCCGGTAGTCGGGAATTCCGCCGTTTTCCACGTCGCCCGTACCCGGAACGCCGGTATAGCCGGGAGTGTATGCGAAATGAAGTCCTCCGCCCAGATTCAGTTTCCACGCGTTGCTTACAAACCAGCCGGCTTCGAAGCCGACCTGTAGTTTTTTATCGCTCCAGTTGGTGGAAAGTGCAGCCAGTTGGTAGCTGTCGAGGGTGCCTTCGGGCGCCTCAATGCTCGCGTAGCTGTTGTAACTCACGGTCGCCGCCAGGGTCACGTTGCCCTTGGAGGGAGCAACGGACGACTGGGCGAACACCGTGATACAAAATACGGGCATGATGGCTGCTACTAAAAGCTTTTTTATGTTCATATCTGTTCTTTCATTAATTATATACATTTGCCATCACGTAAGGATTTTATTTCTTTGGCAAAGCGTCTTCCAGCGCCTTCTTGGCGTCGTCGGCCGCTTTTTGCTTCACCGCCACGTTTTTTTCCTGTGCATCGATAGTCGATTTGAGACGTTCGATGGTTTCTTCTATAGAATTATCGGCCGCTATATTCTTATTGTCTTGTTCCAGAGCTTTATTCCAATCTTCCAGATTGGTTATATCGGCCTCAATACTACTTGCATCGTAATAAATAGACCATAATGCACCGGATTCTCCGCTCAATATAGCCGCATCATTACCAGCTTCACTGTATTCAAGATAAGCCTGAGCCACACCTGTAAACTGCGCGTTGTAGGCATCTATGGCCGTTTTTATTTCGGCCAGCTTATCGGCATCCTTAAGTACATTATAAGCATTCTGATAAGACTCTAACTCGTCTTGCGAAGATTCTAAATTAGATTGAGCGTCTTCCAAATCGATTTTCGCATTATTTTCATTCTGGAGAGCTGCCTCATAGTTCTGCTTTTCAGTCCATTCGTCGGGGGTGCCTTGGGCGTCTTCCCATGCTGTTTTAGCTGCTGCCGAGGCTGCTTTTGCATCCGCATATTGTTTGGCTAAACCGGTTGTTTCATCGTTAATATAGTCATCGAAATATTCTACAGTCGATTCTCTATCGCGAATGTCTATTTCCAACCGGCGCACATCGGCTACGGGAAGGATTATTTTTTGGTAGCCTTTTCGGATAAATATACCCTTATCACTGTGTAATTCGATATAATCATAGGAATACCATAATCTCGGATCAACCTGATAATTACTATAACTATCGTAATAACCAATACCGGAACCATCAGAATTCGGATACGCCACGTAATTGTTGCCCGGAAAATCAGAAGCAATCTTAAAATAATCCGTCTTCCGAATGGGCTGAAGATTATGTATTGATTGTGCATCCCTTTCTTTTTGATTGTAAGTTTCCCATAAGGATTGTTTTTTATCATCCGCTAGCTGAACTTCATCGACTTTAGCTTGCGCTGCTTCCAACAGAGCCTGAGGATCACCGCTATAATCAGCGTATTGTTTGTACACAGCTATTTGCGCCTTATTCCGGGTTATCTGCGTGTTGTTTTGTTCTATGCTTATGGCTTTGGATTCTTCAGAACTAATCAGGTCGTTTTCGGCTTGTATCAATTGGCTTTTTAAACCGGAGAGAGCCAGTTTTGCTTCGTTCAAATCCCTTACCTTGTTCACATAATTTGCAGACAGCTTCTGCAGCTTTGCCTTTTCTGCTTCGGATAGATTATCTTTCAGATCGGCCAGATTTTTTTGAGCAGCTAATAAATCCGCTTCGGCGCGCGCCAGATCAACCTGTAGCTGTTGCTCCGCCAGCAATAATTGATTGGCAATTTGTTTCAAACTCGCTTCACTTTGGGCCTTAACCACCTTTTGTTGTTCCAGCGCATTTTGCAGTTCAATTTTTTCCTTTTCGTTGGCCGTCTTCTCCTTCTCCAGTTGTTGTTTTTTAATTTCCAACTCCTGCTTGGCCTGTTCGTTGGTCATTTTCTGCAATTCCACATTCAGTTTAGCCAGTTCCAGGTCCTGTTTGGCCCGTTCGTTTTGAGTTTCCTGCAATTTGGCCTGCAACTTGAGGATCTCGGTTTCGGCGGCCGTCTTCTGGGCGTTGGCTTTTTCGGCTTCGGCCTGAGCGTTCTTCAGGGCGGCCTCGGCGGCAGCCAGTATCTTGGTTGCTTCGGCATCAGCGGCGTTCAACGCGGCTTGCGACTTCAACAGTTCCGACTTCGAGTTGCGCAACTGCTCCACCGAAAGAGACTCTTCGTTATCCACGCAAGAGCTAAAAATAAATACTCCGAGCAATAATGCTCCTAAAAAAAATTTCCTTTTCATAAATCATACATTTTTAATTAATACAATAATTTTAAATTTGTTTCAAATACAAGGGTGTATTGTTTTTTTGTTTGCTTCTTGCCCGATAATATTCAAAGTTTCTCTTTTCTACCGATAGCGTTATGTAACGTTTGCATTGTTTTTACATTTCTTTTCAACCAATACAAAAGTAGAGAGAAACACCTTACAACACAAGGGGCTAAATTTGCAGAAAGGCTTATCATGCACTATTGTAGGCGTATCTTGCATAAAACGTGATTAAGCGGTATATTTTTATTTTACACGTTGCTTTCCGGAAAAAAATAATCCTTTGTATATACGCTCTGTCCGCTCGAAGCATTTTTTTAGAAAATTACGGAACCGGTAACCGTTTTATCAAAATAAATGAATAAGTCGAGCACCGAATAGGACTTTTTTTGTAAGTTTGCGGTCAACAATTTTCACATCGCTTTGTGTTTAGAAACAACTATTTCAGAATGAAAACAAGAAGCTGCGTTTATTTTTTTATCGTCATTGCCGTGCTTTCGTGCAAAGAAAGAGCTGTTCCGCCCGCCGGGGAAAGGGCCGGCAAAGTCGATGAACTTATCTCCGAAGCGATGGATTCGCTATACGCGAACCTGCCTTATTCGCGCCACCTGCTCCAACAAGCCATGCAGCAAGCCCCCGACAGCCTCTCGTTCCACGAAGCTCTTAACACCTACGCATTTACCTGCTTCGTAGCGGATCGGCTCGACTCGGCGCGCACCACGGCCCAACAGGTGCAGGCGTATACAGCGCGACAAAACCCCTCCGACCGCATTTACATCCTTACGGCATCCTCTCATAATATGATCGGGAATTGTTACGCCATGGGCAGGAAACAAGATTCGGCATTGTATCATTACTTGCACGCCTTGAATTATTACGAATTAACATCCGAACGGGAAAAAGCGCCCGATGTGTGTATGAATATCGCCGACATGTATATGAAAAAAGGAGATTTCGCCAATAGCGCGCAATATTACCGGAAGGCATTATTCCTCAGCGACTCGTTAGGAATAACCGGCCGAATGGGATTTCCTATCTATACCGGATTGGCTCAACTGTATATGGAGCTTCGGGATTTCGACCTTTCCGATCATTATTTCCGATTGGCGGAAAACCAATATGAGGAACGCCCACTGAATGAAAAATTCTTTTTCTGTAATACACGGGGGAATTATTATTTTTTTAAGGAAGAATACCGGCAGGCATTGCCTTGGTTCGAGAAAGCGAAAACATTGGTTACTGCTGGAGGGTACGGTTTTTCTATCCACTTGGTCAACATCAATCTGGGAGAGATTTATTTTCATTTGAACAAGCCTGATTCGGCGCTTGATTACCTGAATCAGGCGCAGGCATATTTCTCCCGGATGAACGAACCAGCCTTTCTGTATCATATCGGGACAATCCGGGCGGGTATCGCGTTGAAAGAAGATAATCCCGCACAAGCTCGCCGTTATTTGCAAAACAACGGCGACACTATCCGGATAGAGCCTAACCTGATGAGTATCCGCAACCGGTACATGCAAGACTATTTTGCCCGCACAGGTGATTTCGAACAGGCGTATGCTTATTTACAAAGAAATAAAGCGACCGACGACTCGATCCGTTCGGAACGAACGAGGATGCGTATCGCCGAAATGGATATGCGTTATGTCCGGGATACGACGCTGATGAAAAAAGAACTGTTTATCCAAGGACAAGCGGCCCATATCGAGTCTCTACGGATGAGGAGTTTTATCTGGGTGATGGCTTGCCTGCTCATCATGGCGGTGGCCGGGATCGTATATGTCAGCATGAAGAAACAAAAAGACTTGCAATGGATGATCTTTCATGACCAAATGGCCAAACTCCGGCTAACGAACATCCGCAACCGGATTTCCCCGCATTTCATATTCAATGCCCTTAACAGGGAAATAAGTTCCGCCGAAGATCCGGATCATTCCAATCTGAAGGGATTGGTGTTTTTATTGCGAAGGAGTCTCGAGATGACCGACCGGACTCATGTTACACTTTTCCGCGAATTGGAGTTCGCCGAAGCTTATATCAAACTGGAACAGGAAAGCCTCGGGGACGATTTCCGTCTCGAATGGCAAATCGATCCGCATGTCGACACAACAGCCGTTTCGGTTCCTCCCATGATTATTCAGATACCGGTTGAAAACGCGATGAAGCATGCCTTACGTCAAAAAGAAGGAGAAAAAAAACTATCCGTCCGTATAAAAAAAGAGGAAAATGGTGTCGGGATAACCATTCAGGATAACGGCCCCGGTTATTTCCCGGGCAAAGAAACCTCTTCGGCCGGTACCGGTACTGGATTGAAAGTGTTATACCAGAGCATCGACGTGTTCAATGCTAAAAATAAGGAAAAAATACTTTTCCACATCGGCCGTTCGGACGAAAAAGGGTTAGGCGGAGCAAAAGTAACCGTTTTTATACCGGATAATTATGTGTTTAAATAAATTCAATAAAAAAGATTGATAAGAAATGGCAAACAACCTGTATACCGTAGCGGTGATTGATGATGAACCGGTTTGCATCCAGAACTTGCGGCAATCGTTAACGGATTTTCCCGACCTGAAGGTTGTCGGAGAAGCCCAAACGGCGAAGAATGGTAAGAAACTGATTTTGCAGGAAAAACCCGATTTGCTTTTCCTTGACGTGGAACTACCCGATATCGACGGGTTGGAATTATTGCAAGATTTACAATATCGTATTACCTGGCCTATGCAGGTGATTTTCTATACTTCTTACCAGAAATATTGGCTTGACGCTTTAAGGCAATCCGCTTTTGACTATTTGCTTAAACCGTATAGCCCAAAAGAATTTTCTTTGATCATCCGCCGCTTTTTTGAACATACGGCCAAGCAGAAAAACAGTCAGCCTTTCGACCGGGAATTCTCCGAACTGCTGCCCGCACACCAGATTTTCCTCGTCCCCGATATAACCGGATATCAATTGATCCGGATCAATCAAATCGGTTTTTTCTCGTATATCCATGCTCAACGCCAATGGAACGCGGCCTTATCCGACGGAAAACAAGTGCTCTTAAGGAGAAATACAAAGGCGGGCGATATCCTGAAGGCGTCTTCTTCTTTCATTCAAATTAACCAACAGCAAATCATCAATCTGAATTATCTGTGTACGATCAGGGGTAAAAACTGCCGCCTGATTCCGCCTTTCGAGAAGGAAGAAAATTTATGCGTATCTCGAAACTTTCTCAAGAACTTGCAGGATAAATTTTATCAGATATAATGGTCATCCTTCGTCATTCCGCGCTTGACTCGGAATCCTCTTATTATACATTCCTCGTTTTTTCAGGGGATTACGGGTCAATCCCGCCATGACGAAAAGGCCGGACTAAAAACAACCGATACACTCGTTCCTTTCCCTTTTTCCGACACGATAGCCAGTTCGCCCGACCAATTGTCGACCCGTTCGCGCATGGTTCGCCATCCGATGCCGCCCGGAGACGCTTGCGGATCGAACCCTTTGCCGTTATCTTCGACCGAAAAACGGAAAACGCCGTCGCCATAAGCAAACGTCAACGAAACTATTCAGGCAGCAGCGTTTTGCTATTTTTTCTTTATCTTTGCCCTCATAAATGAATAATCAAGCAACATGCATACCTATTCGATAGAAGAACAAGAACGGGTAGAACGGATTATCAGGCAGTGTGCACTCTGTTATGTCGGGCTGATCGACAAAAACCGCCGCCCTTATGTACTGCCGATGAATTTCGGATATAAAGACGAGATCATCTACCTGCATTCGGGACCGGAAGGGAAAGCGGCGGCGTTAATGGCTGAGGGTCCCGAAGTGTGTCTCACGTTTTGTACCGATAGCAAATTAATTTGGCAACACCAAGAGGTTGCATGCAGCTACCGTATGCGGGCAGAAAGCGTACTGGTTTACGGGCACGTAGTTCCGGAAGAAGATTTTGACGAGAAGGTAAAAGCGCTGGATATCATTATGCAGCAATACTCCGGTAAGACATTTACTTATTCCGACCCGGCCGTCAAGAACGTCAAGATTTGGAAAGTGGCGTTGGAAGAGGTATCGGCAAAAGAATTCGGCGTGCCCAGCCGGAACGCGTTAAAATACAAAGATCGCGACCGTTTTTAATTCGCATTATATTTATATGATTACAATACAAACAATGAAAAAAATCGTCCTTTTAGCAACCTTTCTCGGCGTGGTGTTTGTCGCCTTGCCCAAAGAGCCGGTTTCGGTAAAAAAGACGGCCAAGCCCATAGAAATCACGAAAACCGATTTTATCCGTAAAATATTCGATTACGAAGAGAATAAAGAGGTGTGGAAATATAAAGGAGATAAGCCGGCAATTGTAGATTTTTATGCAACCTGGTGCGGTCCGTGCCGCATCACCCATCCGATACTGGAGGAGCTTGCAGCCGAATACAGTAACGAAATTTACATTTACAAAGTGGATGTGGATAAAGAACCGGAGTTGGCTTCTTTATTCGGGGTACAAAGCATTCCGGTATTTATTTTTATTCCGATGAACGAAAATCCGCAAGTAGCGGTGGGCGCTTTACCTAAAAAGACCTTCAAAAGCGCCATAGACAGTATTTTGTTGAAAAAAGAAACGGAAGAAAAATAAGGCCGACAGTTTCGGTTACCGATATGATTACCAGCCTGCAAAACCCAGCCGTAAAAAATATTGTCAAACTCTCGAAAAATAAAGAGCGCCAACGGCAACAGCTCTTTATGATTGAAGGCGCGCGCGAATTGTCGCTGGCTTTACAAAGCCATTATGCGATCGATTCGGTATATGTATGCCGGCAGATGTTGGCAAAGACCAAGTATCCGCAGGTGCTGGACTCGATTCCCGACAAACTCGTTTATGAAATCTCTCCCGAGGTATTCGCCAAGATTGCTTACCGAGAAAATTCCGACGGATTGGTCGCGTTATCCAAACCCAAAGCGCATGCCCTTTCTGATCTGCAATTATCCGGCAACCCTTTTATCGTGGTTTTGGAAGCCGTTGAAAAGCCGGGAAACCTGGGGGCTATTTTACGAACCTGCGACGCCGCCGCTGTCGATGCCCTCATCGTTTGCGACCCGCAAACCGACTTGTATAATCCCAATGTCATCCGTTCGAGCGTGGGCGGGCTTTTTACCGTACAAACGGCGGCTTGTACCTCTTCCGAAGCCATGTCGTGGCTCGACGCCCATTCCATACACACTTTCGCAGCAGAATTAACGGCGGCTGAGTTTTATCAAAACATCGATTTCACCCATCCTTCGGCGATCATTATGGGAACAGAAGCCGACGGGCTCACCGATGCATGGTTGCAATATGCCGGCAACCGTATAAAGATACCCATGCGCGGTAAAATCGATTCGCTAAACGTTTCGGTATCGGCCGCTATACTGATCTTCGAGGCCATGAGGCAGCGCGGCTTCTAAAACGGATCCCGGGCATCTGAAGTCAGGCCTATTTTCGTTACTCCTCCCGGCAGATTCTCATCATGGGACGGCAAGTCGCCCGGTTGACCGCCGTCTTTTTTCATCATAAACGGCTCTAAATTATCTTTATTCCGATCATACGTATCGATCATCTCCTCCAATTGCCTTTCGGTAACCGTTCGGCAAATGGTATAGAAGTGCTCTTCCTGAAACGAAATATGATAGTACCGTATGTCTTCCTTATCGGTAATATTATCGATACGTGCAACGGTCGGGGAAAAACCCGGAATGATCACGTCAAACTTATCTCCGATTTTGTAGCTCATGTTTCTGATTGTGTTATTGTGTTCATAAATGAATTTTGCGATCGAACTATTCGGATGATTGCCTTTCCAATAGTACGAAATATATAACATACTTCTTAAATAAAATGTTCTGAGGGAAGATGTGTGTCGGAGGGATGAATGTTTTTCTAAAAAACAGGGTAAAACACTTCCCTAAAACAAAAGAATTATGTACCTTTGCACGACTGTCATTTAAAATGACACCTTAATTGTAGAGCCGTTCAGATTGTGAAATTTGGGCGGCTTATTTTTTTATTCCTTAACTGTAGAGCCGTTTTCTATTTCGTGTGATTTTCTACTATATAACAGTAGGATAAAAAACATGTTCATTTTTTCTTCAAATAATTTACGCCTCTTCTTCGCGAGAGCTTTCCGGAATATGATTCCAGCCCTGTGCTTTCAACTCCATCGCCTGCCCGTCGCGCGTCACAAAATACGATCCGTTTTCGGCTTTGGTCATATGCCCGATAAGATGAATCCCCGACAGCTCCGCCATCGTATCATGCAAATGCAGCGGCACGGTAAACAACAGTTCATAGTCTTCTCCTCCATTCAGAGCCACCGTAGCCACATTCATATTAAACGTCTCGGCCATCATAGCCGTTTGGTAATCTATCGGAAGGCGCTCCTCAAACAATTGGCAACCGACATGGCTTTCTTTGCAGAGATGCAATATATCGGACGACAGGCCATCGGAAACATCAATCATCGAAGTAGGAACGATTCCATGTTCGGCCAACATCTTCACAATATCTTTACGGGCCTCGGGTTTCAACTGCCTTTCCAGCAAATATTCTTTTCCTGCAAAATCGGGCTGAAATTCTTTGCTGTTGCTTTTATCAAATACCCTTTTTTCACGCTCCAACAGTTGCAACCCCATATAGGCAGCCCCTAAATCGCCCGACACGTAGATCAGGTCGGTGTCTTTTGCTCCGCTACGGTAAACAATCTGCTCTTCGTCGGCAATGCCGATGCAGGTGATGCTCACCGTAAATCCCGTTAACGAAGAAGACGTATCGCCACCCACAATGTCCACGCCATACGTCTCACAAGCCAACAGCAGGCCGGCATAAAATTCTTCGATATCTTCCACCGAAAAACGATTGGAAATCCCCAACGAAACCGTTATTTGTTGCGGGGTTCCATTCATGGCATAAATATCGGAAAAATTCACCACAGCCGATTTGTATCCCAAATGTTTCATCGGCACATACACCAAATCGAAATGGATTCCTTCGAGAAGCAGATCGGTTGTCACCAATGTGCGTTTATGGGCATTATCGATAACCGCAGCATCATCTCCTACCCCTTTGCGAGAAGTAGGTTGCGTTAATTGTATGTGCTTCGTGAGATGATCGATCAACCCGAACTCTCCCAGAGACGATATTTCTTTTCCTTTCATATTAATCTCGATATAAATAATTCAAGTTTCGCAAGTTATTCCGCCTGAAAATTTGCAGCTTACAGTTTACAGTTACTGTTTACTGCATACTTCTTACTCCTAACTATTTGTAATTTGTAATTCGTAATTTGTAATTCGTAATTCGTAATTTGTAATTCGTAATCTGTAATTCGTAATTTGTAATTTCTTAAAGTCCCTCGCGAAACTTGAGTCATCTCATATTTTTTGAATCACGGCACGCATGATCTCGGCCATTTTGGGCTGCGCTATCTTCGCCGCTTCCTGCACATCTTCGTGCGAAACTTCGACAATTTTCCCGATTACACCTAAATCGGTAATAATAGAGAAGGCAAGAACTTTCATCTTGGCATGATTGGCCACAATCACTTCGGGAACGGTAGACATGCCCACCGCATCGCCTCCGATGATACGGAAGAAGTTATATTCGGCCGGCGTTTCGAACGTGGGGCCTTGAACGCCTACATACACACCATGTTGTAGCTTGATATTTTTTTCTTTTGCGATATTCATTGCCAGCAAACGTAACTCGCGGTCATAGGCTTCGCTCATATCCGGGAAACGGGTTCCCAATTCATTGTAGTTCTTTCCGTGCAGCGGATGTTCGGGAAACATATTGATATGATCTTCTATCAACATAATATCTCCGATATCGAAACTGGAATTCATTCCTCCGGCAGCATTCGACACGAAAAGATACTGGATTCCCAATGCTTGAAACACGCGGATGGGAAAGGTGACCTCCTGCATGTTATAGCCTTCATAATAATGAAAACGCCCTTGCATGGCCAGCACCTTTTTACCGCCTAACGTTCCGACGATAAGCTTTCCGCTATGCCCTTCAACGGTCGACAAGGGAAAGTTGGGAATCTCGGCGTAGGGAATTTCGTTTTTATCTTCTATTTCATGCACTAATTCGCCTAATCCCGTACCTAAAATAATGGCGGTATTAGGAATTTCGTGAATCTTTTTTCTTAAATAATCAGCGGTTTGTTTGATAATTTCTAACATGTTGATTGATTTTTTTATTGAATTGTTCTTTTTTTGATTGTTCTATAAAGCGCACCTTAATAGGCACATAATAGAGTCGTTTTTTCAAGTCCTCCTCAAGGAAAGGCAATGATTGAAAACGCATCGCATCTTTTTCGGTCGTGACAATCATTTTATCGTCGCCCTCCATTTTCTTAAACAGGTCACGAATGGTGCGGATATCGTCTTTTGTGAACGAGTGATGATCGGGGAAAAACCGGGTATGTAAAGAATCCGTTTTTTGCTTTAACTCATTTACTAAAGGTTCCGGAGCGGCAATACCGGCCACTAAAAGCACGTGAGTGCCGGGAAGAATATCCGCCTTTTGCCCTCTTTCCTCGAATTCAGGAAACACGGAAACCGGATCGCCATATTGAATAGAGGAAAAATATAAATTCTGATAAGGATACAAGTTAAGCCCTTTAGTATAAATACGGAAATCAATCGCTTGCATATCCGGCGGGCACTTTGTGACAATGACCATGGAAGCTCTGTTCTTTCCACTTATGGATTCCCGAAGCGACCCGGCCGGCAAAAGTTGATCTTCATAGACAGGTCGATGGCTATCTACTAAAAGAATCGACAAAGAGGGTTGCACGTATCGATGCTGAAAGCCGTCATCCAATAAGATCACGTCGGGACGTTCGCCCTGCCCGCTATCGAGCAGTTTTTTAATGGCGCGTCTTCTGTTTTTATCCACCACCACGAGCGTCCGGGGATACTTCCTCTTTATTTGTAGCGGCTCATCTCCTACCTCAGCGGCTTTCGAATCCTCTTCGACCATTAAAAAGCCCTTGGTTTTCCTTTTATATCCCCGGCTAAGCACAGCCACCTTATATCGCGAGGACAATAGCTCTATTAAATATTCGATATGAGGAGTTTTGCCGGTTCCCCCAACCGTGATATTTCCGACACAAATAATCGGAACAGGAAATTTTTCTTGTTTTAGGATATGATGGTCGAATAGAAAATTCCGAAAGCGAACACCGGCCCCATATAACCATGAAAACGGCAATAACGAACGGCGTATTTCGACGGGCGGAGTATCCATTACACTTATAATTCGTTTACATCTTATCGAATATTCAAATCAGCCGGAATCCGAGCCTGAACAAAATCCTGCTCTTTCATATCTTTGACCAGCGTAAATAAATCGTAGCTCCGGCCTAAATACTGCTTCAATGTTTTAGCGGCCAAATCTTCCCTTTGTTTATCGAATAGCTGCTCGAACTTCGAACGCATCTTCGGATATTCAAATACCACATAACTTTTCCCCAGATTGGCCAATTCGGCTGCAACTTCGATGGCTTTTTCAATACCGCCAAGTTCGTCCACCAATCCGATTTCCTTTGCCTGATTACCCGTCCAAACGCGGCCTTCGGCATAAAGCTTCAAGGAATCTTTAGATATGCCGCGGCCTTCGGCACAACGGGTCACAAAGAGGTCGTATCCTTGCTCTATCATGTTTTGGAATAATTGTTTCTCGCCGTCATTGAGGGGGCGGGAAAAATCGCCGAAATCGGAGTAGGTGTTGGTTTTTACCACATCCGTACTAATACCCAGTTTGTCCGCAGTGCCTTCGAAGTTCGGAACCATTCCGAAAATACCGATCGAACCGGTTAATGTCGTCGGCTGAGCGACAATCTTATCGGCGTTGCAAGAAATATAATAACCTCCCGAAGCCGCGTAATCGCCCATCGAAACCACTACCGGTTTTTCCTCTTTCAGGCTACTGATGGCTTTCCATATCTGTTCGGAAGCATAAGCGCTTCCTCCGCCCGAGTTGACCCTGAAAACAACCGCCTTTATATCGTCATCCTTCCGAAGCTTTTCGATCTGATCGACGATAAATTTATCCTGAATATTGGTCGCTCCGGAACCGGACGTGATATTTCCATTGGCATACAGGATGGCGATGGAGTTTTCGGTTTTCTTTAGTTGCTGGGTCTTGACCGATTTCATATCCTGAACGGATGCGTACGGAATACTTGCGTCCGCTTCAATGCTGAGCAATGAGCGCAGATAATTCTTCATTTCGGTTTCATACAAAACGGTATCGACCAAACGGGAGGTCAACAGGAAATCCGTCTCGTGCATTGCAGGGACTTTGTTGGCAAGCGAATCGATTGCCTGCGAAGAGAGCCCGCGCGCTTCCGCCATATCATCGCGAAGTTCGCCCCAAAGATCATGCAGATAGGAACTCACCTGCTCTCGGTTCGCTTCGCTCATTTTATCTTGAATAAAAGGCTCAACAGCCGACTTATAGGTACCTACTTTAAAGATTTGCACATCGACACCCAGCTTTTTCAATGCATCTTTATAGAATATCGGCATCGAGGCCAATCCATGTATGTCAAGCATTCCCTGAGGGTTAATCGCAATCTTATCCGCAACGGAAGCCAGATAATAGCCCGCTTGGGAATAAGAGTCGGCATAAGCGACAATAAATTTTCCGCTTTCCTTAAAACGCTCGAGCTCTTGGCGAATTTCAGCTAATGTGGCAATGGAAGCGCTAAACATACGGGAATCGAAATAAATTCCTTTGATGTTGTCATTATTTTTGGCTTTCCGGATAGCGCCCACAATATCGTTCAAACCCATTGTAGAGGGCTCATTTTCGAACATAGAACTAAACGGATCTTCTTCCGGAGTTCTTTCCGTCACCTGACCGGTAAGGCGCAAGTTCAGAATGCTGTTTTCTTGCAAAGTAAATTTTTCTTGAGTAGAAAGGGAGCCAAGGAAAGAACTCATCGTACCGAAGAAAAACAGCATTGCCACAAAGGAGAGTAGAATGTTTGCAATCACAAAGCCCAAAGCCGAAGCAAGCATTATTTTCAGGAAATCTTTCATATAAGAAATTTTTATATTTATAGAAACAACAAAAATAAAGAAAAAAGGCGGATATTGCAATATAAACGCCTTGATTTTAATCCTATTCTTTTACAGGATGCTGTCATCTCCCGCCTAACGCCTCCTTGCCGTTCGGCGGATAAAAAAAGCGCCGATCTTTGCGTTTAAAACGGAAATACTCCCGGAGCGAAGCCTCCAATCGAGGCTATTTAGTGATTTTAATTCTTTCTTAGATTGTTTTATAAACAAAACAGACGCCTTCAACCATAAAAAATAATAAATTTGCAAAAAAAAGCCGCCCTCGTGCAGCGTTTTTAGCTTTTTTCCATCATAATCTATGTATGCGAGAAGAATGGATGAATCGCAATTAATAATAGCGTGTAAGAAACAAGATCGTAACGCTCAAAGAGCGCTATACGAATTGTATGCTCCAAAAATGATGACGGTTTGTTTGCGTTATTGTAAAAATGAGGAAACAGCCCGCGATTTATTACACGACGGATTCATTCAAGTATTTACGCATATAAGCTCTTATGCGGGTAAAGGTTCTTTTCAAGGCTGGTTAAGACGGATTTTTGTAAATGTGGCGCTCGAGAATTATCGGCAAGAAGCTCGGAGAAATAAATTTATGGAAGAATACGAATATGAAATAACCGATTTGGAAGACGATTATCAGGACAATCGGTTCGATATCGAAAATATTTCTCAAGAAACGGTGATGCAAATGATCCAGGAATTACCGACAGGGTATAGAACGATTTTTAATTTATTCATTTTTGAGGAGATGCCTCATAAAGAAATCGCGAAGCTATTGGGTATAAATGAAGCGGCATCCCGGTCGCAATTCTATCGGGCAAAAACACAATTACAAAAGAAAATCAGCGTATTACTGGAACGTAATAAACGACAAGCTCAATGAACGAAGACAATAATATAAGACAACAATTTCAGTCTAAGCTGAACAACTTCGAGGCGCGCGTCCCCGAAGACGGTTGGGTTCGGCTGGAAGAATCGCTTATCGCCGCGTCTAAACTAAAACGACTGCGGAGCAGGTGGTATATCGGTTCGGCTGCTGCCGTACTGGCATTACTTATCGGCAGTCTATTGTTTTTCCCCACGTCGATAGAAGATCCGTCTCCGATCATAACGCAGCAAAAAACCATTCCGCAAACAGAAGAGCATAAGAAAAGCGAAAAGCAAAAAGCAAAACATAAAGTTCCCGCACAATATGCCCATAAAAATAAAAAGAAGGCGGTATCCGGCATTCGACAAAACACGGAGAAAGAGAACGATCTTATTTTTGCTTCCGGGGAATCTCCTGCGAAATTAAATCCGGTTGAAAAATCGTCATCTGAAATTGAACGCACATCCGAAAAGGACCAATCCTCTCCCCAAAAACAAGAAAAGAAAATAAGTCAAGCGGAGAAGGATCGCCTAATCGAAGAGTTTGCCCAAGCAGGGAAAAAGGATATGTTACTTGCGGCGTTAGAGACCGGCGCAAAAACGAAAAACAGGAACACCGGCATTGGAATAACCGGCGGCGGGGGCCTGCTTTCTTCCGAAAGGACTGTGAACGCCCCCATGACATTGCGAAGCGCATCGGCTAATCCGAAAGATAAAGAGCATTATTCTTCTCCTCCGAAGCAACTCGATCTCACATCCAACCCGGCCGATAACATCGCAGAAATGGAGCATGCACAACCGGTATCGTTGGGAATTACCGTTTCAAAAGTCGTCTTCGACAATTTGTCGGTCGAAACGGGATTGGTATATACCTATTTATATTCGAAGACAAAAAACACCAATATCAATTCCGACACTAAAGAAACATTGCATATTCATTATTTGGGTATTCCCGTAAACGTCAATTATTATTTCCTTTCCATCCATAAACTGGATATATATGCTTCTTTGGGAGGTATGATTGAAAAAGACATTCACGGAGAATTCAGACGAAACCGCAATTCGGAAGTGAAAGAATTAAACAGTTCATCCTCGAAACAAGAAACGATTTCGGTGAAACAAGATAATCCTCAGCTATCGATTAATGCGGGCTTCGGCTTATCGTATCCGATATATAAAAATTTGAATTTATACGGGAAAATCGGAGGTGCGTATTATTTTGAAACGAATAATCCTTATAAAACTATTTATTCGGAGCAGAAGATTATGCTCGATCTGAACCTCGGATTAAGAGTTGAATTTTAATTATCAATTTAAATATAGAACAAAATGAAAAAATTATTACTATTTGCTATGATAGGCGTCAGCCTGATATTGACATCATGCTTGGGAGAAACCGATACACAGTTTTCGGGTATGCCCTTGTCTTATATAACAAGGACAGAAGGAGGAACCGTTTTTGCCCGAACGATCGATGGATTGGCAATCACTTCATCGAGTATTAAAAATTTAACTCCCGGGACATTTGTGGTTATTACTTATTCATGGAATGAGAAAACAAACACCGTGACTGAAGATAACATTTATGATGTTACGGTGACAAACATCGATGGACCTATCGAACAATCATCCATCGCTCACAATGCAGCACCGGTACAAACGCCCGAAATACCGTTAAAAGACTTCCAGCCTTTCCTTTATAATAGCAACATCTACAATGCCGGTGAATATTTTGACTATCACATCTTCTATTCGTATCAAACCGATGAAAGCGACAAGGGGCAGTTGAAATTCTACAAGTCTGAAGAGACTGATATCTCGGATAACAAGCTGGTTATCGATGCGCGTTGGGAAGCATCCGCTTTCGGAAAAGACAGTGAGAAAGGGGCTTCAGGCGCCGTAAAAATCAAATCTATCATGGACGAATTTTTAGCAGGCAGCTCCTCTACCGAATATAAGACGTTACAAGTGACTTTCCAATATTTTGAAAAAGGTAACGATGGTAAGATCACATTAAAAAAGAGTCAACCTTATTCGATGGTTATTTCAAAAGAAAAACAATAAAAAAATACAAGCTCCCAAGAGAGTGTCTCAAAAGACTCGTACCGGGGATGTCGTTCAGAGCGACGCCCCCGGTAATTTCGTTTATTACTGGGAAATGCGTATCTTTGCATTCCAAAATCAAAAAGGAATGTGGAGAGATATTTTTCTCACAATTATTCAATTGACGACATCCCCGCAACAAGCTTGGAACCATATAGAGAAAGATGAAGAAACACGGGACGAATTTTTCAACCGTTTCCTTCATCCTCTATTTGCCATCATCGCGGTCACTTCGTTTATCGGCGGGATAGGGCTGATGCATGGCGCCGGATTACAGATGGCTTTGAAGATGGCGATTATAAACATCGTCACCCTTTATAGCAGCTACTACATTGTTTCGTATACGCTTAACGAAATGGCTGTGCAATTCGGGCTCGAAAAAAACCGGTATCTTTATCAGCGGTTTGTAGGATATTCATCCGTTGTGATGTATGCCTTGTATATGGTCATGCCTCTACTATCGGATTTCTTCATATTATGGGTTTTCGCTCTATATACCATTTATATCGTATACAACGGAGCGGAGATTTTTATGAAAACGAGGGAGGAGAAAAGGATGAACTTCTCGATCGTTGCGACGTTATTAATAGTGGCAGTACCGGGATTAATCAATGCCTTCATGATTTATTTAATCCATTAAAATGAAACAATCTCCTGTAAATATAAGAAACAAGCGAGCTTCATTCGATTATGAATTGCTGGATACGTTTACGGCCGGCATCGTATTGACCGGCACAGAAATAAAATCTATCCGGTTGGGAAAAGGCAGCTTGGTCGATACGTTCTGTGTGTTCGAAAAAGACGAATTGTGGGTGAGAAACATGTATATAGCCGAATATTTCTATGGGACGTATAACAATCACAGCGCCCGCCGCGATCGGAAACTATTGCTGAATCGTACGGAATTACGTAAACTCATGCGACTGGTTAAAGAAACGGGATTCACCATTATTCCCACCCGTTTGTTCGTCAACGATAAAGGACTGGCCAAACTCAATATCGCCGTCGCAAAAGGGAAAAAGCAATACGATAAACGTCAGGCTCTGAAGGAAAAGGAAGACAAGCGGACGATGGACCGCATGTTTAAACGGTAAACACCATTTATTTAAACAATTCCATAAGCGCCCAAATAAATGTTGCCGAATGAAGCGGATAAGAAGAAGATGGCTTTTTGGATTGTCTTACGAAATTTGCGGCAAATTCGGGATATTTGTTCCGGATATGGTCGCGTACGATGACCAACGATTGTGAGAATTTGTTGTATGTCGTAGGCACGGTAATGGACAATGTTTGCGCAATTTCTTCGGGACTGCAATTGTTCAACCTCATCCAAAATGTACGCCGGGTGGATTCGGGCAACGAGGCCAATGCCTCACGAACAATAGCGATCGCTTCTTTCACATCCAGGTCTTCCGACACATGGCTATACCATTCCATATCCTCCGCCTTAGCCATATCATCCCACAACACAGGAGAAGTCAATGTGCGGCGATAATTATCGACTATGCGGAAACGAAGTTGCTGCACAATAAACGATTTAGCGGAGCCCGATCCATTACAATGAATGAAGGAAGGCTTTTCCCATACATTCAACCAAAACTCCTGGGTAATATCCTCCGCAATCGTTTCCGACTTGACTTTTTTCATCACAAAATCAAATAAAAATGACGCATATCGAATATAGAATTCCTTGAAAGCATATGAATCTTTCGCCGAAATTCCATCCAATAAATCGCTATCTAAAACAAGCTTCTTCATTTTACATTATTTGTCGACATCCGGCATCTTCCTCCCCCCGATAACAGGAAGAATATAAAATAAGCCTCTGAATAATTGCAATATACACTATTTTATAACTTTACGACCCGACAAATGTAGGACAAATTGTTTCAATAAAACAACAGGTATATATTAAGATATTGTTACATTTTGAAGACATTTTTGTTACACGTCCTGCTTTTCATCAATATCTTACTGATTAGTAATATCCTATAATCATTTCAAGCGACATCTTCAACAAATGAGAATCAGAGGGAGCAAAACGTAATATATATAGAAAGCGGTTTGCTCATCATTTTTATTTAAAAGCAGATGAAAAGAAATAGATTATCACGAAGAAGAAAGCAACTTACTGAGAAAGAAAAGGAACGCTATGTGAAGATTTTTCTCGGCCGCTTTCTGAACGGTGAATTGAACGAAAAGGAAAAAGAAATCGTTACCGGACTAAAAGCAAATGCAATACAACATCCCTTGACCGATGATGAATTACAAAAGAAATTAATCAGCGGTTTTGACCGGTTGGCCGAAACCATCGGTGTGGAAAAACTGACTCCTATGGAAGCGCGCCGCCTATTAAAGGATAAAAAGCAAAACCGCCGGGTGCTGCGACCATGGATGGCCTATGGAACCGTAGCCGCCATTGCAGCATTGCTGTTGATTATCGGCTTCAACAGCCCTTCTATTCGCCGAACAGTATTGTCGGCAAATCTGGTGGCAGAGGCATTGGTTCGGGACAGTTTTGCAACCGGACAGGAGATTAAATCGATACGCCTATCCGACGGGACGGTCATTCATTTGAATACAAATACCAAACTCAGCCTGTATAAAGACAAATACGCCGGTAAGACCCGCGAAGTATGGTTGGACGAAGGGGAAGCTTTCTTCGATGTCGCCCGGGATGCAGACCACCCCTTTATCGTCCATACGGCGGACGGTGTAAGCACGCGGGTATTAGGAACGTCTTTCAATATAAAAGCTTACGGCGAATTGAACGAACAGATAATTTCCGTACGAACGGGAAAGGTTCGGATCAGTGACGCCGACGGAAAATACATCCAAATCACCTCCGACCGGAAAGTCATCTTTAACAAGGCCGACCACTCCTTGACGCAATCGCTTACCGACACTGAGTTGGCTGCAAGCTGGCGAAGCGGACAACTCGTATTCGACGACGCAGGCCTCGATGAAATAGCTATGAAGATACTCCGCCGATACGGCAAACAGGTAATCGTAACAAACGAAGCATTACCCGAAACCATCCGGCTCAAAGCGGTATTTCCGCCGGACACGGAGGTGGAACTCATCGCCCGGCAAATTGCCGATATGTACGGTATCGGCTACAGGCTCGAAAACAGCCGGTTGATTTTTGAACAGATGGATGAGAGATTAAAGGTAAATTGAAAAAGATTGATGACAGATTGAAGGTAGATTGATAATAGATTGATAAAAAAACAGATGAACCCAAGAAGCAATTTAGTAAAAACAATTCTTTTTACATTATTCACACTGATAGCAATTCTATCCGTATATCAGGTGCAGGCGCAAAACGAGTACTCTTTTCCTGCACAGACATTGATGCAACGGATAGACGACATCAGCAAATTGTCCAAAAAACAAATAGCGTACGACATTAGTCGCGTGGAAGACGTGCGGGTAGCGGCCTATAGTGCTGCGACACAAAATACGGAAGAATGGCTGGATCGTTCGCTGAAGAATACGCCTTTCATCTATCGAAAAAAAGCAGACGGCAATTATTACCTGGTACAACGCCCGCAGCAAACCGATACTTCCGAAAAAGGGAGTCTGAAGGGACGTATCGTAGAAGCCGAGACTTCGGAACCGCTCATCGGAGCCACCGTAAAGATACAAGGCACTCAATTCGGCACGATCACCGATATGGACGGATACTATCGCTTGACCGGTGTACCGGAGGGACGTCATACCTTGGAGGTTACTTATCTGGGATATACGAATGAAAAGGTCGATGTGCGGGTGCGCGCTTCACAAACCGAGACCTACAACGTTGTGCTCTCACCCGATAGCAAGATGCTCCAGGAAGTGATAGTCAGCGGCGTACGCCGCGAGCGCGGCTCGGTTCCCCATGCCACCGTACAACAAGTGGTGCAGGAAATCAAGGAATTGCAAGTGGTGGCATCCGGCATTTCGTCGGAGCAAATCAGCAAAAGCGCCGATCGCAACGCGGCCGATGCCGTGGCTAAAGTGGCGGGTGTAAGCATACGCGACAACAAGTTCGTGGTGGTGCGGGGAATGAACGAACGTTACAACCTGACCTATCTGAATGATAATGTCGCTCCGAGTACCGAAATCTACTCGCGCGCCTTCGCCCTCAACTTATTACCGACACGGATTATCGACAAGATACTAGTCTATAAATCCCCCTCGCCCGACCTGTTGGGCGATATGACCGGGGGAGTCGTAAAAGTGTATACCAAAGACGCCACGGCCGTGAAGCATTTCGATTTGGATATACAGTTAGGCGTGAGGGAGTCGACGACATTCAATCATAATTTCCTCACTTATAAAGGCGGTAAATACGATTTTCTGGGTTTCGACGACGGCACGCGAGCCCTGCCCAAAACGGTGCCGGATTACGGCGACTTTACCAAAGCCAACATCAGCCAGAAAACGTATGCCGAGTCTTTCGGCAATATTCTCCAATACGGCAAAATAAAAGCGCTGCCGGATATACAGATGACGGCCAATTACTACGATGCCTGGAATGTCTTCGGCAAAACGCTTTCCATGCTCTCCTCTTTCAGCTACAAAAAAGAAAGCAAGCATTGGACGACCGAAAGGCGGCAGGGATTTACCATCTCCGCCCAAAACGTACAGGCGTTGAATAAAATGTACAATGACAACATTAATGAAGACAACGCCCAAATGAGTTTGTTACAAAATTTTACCCTGCGCCTGAACGACAACCACCGCATCCGGTTCAACAACTTTCTGTTGCAGCAGGGACAAGACCAGGTGACTACGCGCCTGAGCGCCGGGCCTTTCGTAAACCAACCCGGCTCCGACGGCGAGTGGGTATATGATTCATCCATCCGCAAACAAGAAAAAAATACGATCTTTTCCTATACCCATTGGTTCCTTTATAGCAGCAACCTGAGCGGAAGCCACAGCTTTGCCGGCGGAAAACAGTCGCTCGACTGGAACGGCGGTTATATTTTCACCCGTCAGGAAATACCCGACCAACGGATCATGCGCTTCGACAATATCGACGTATCCGGCGGGACGTATCCGGTGATTTTTACGGATTATAACTGGACGGCCATCAAGCGGGCGGAGCACTATGCTTCCGGAGGAAACAATCTGGAACTGGGAAAAATATCCCGCTCCTGGACACGCAATACCGAGCAGGCCGGAAATCTTTCGATGGACTATAAAGCACAGCCCCTCAAATGGCTGCGCATAAAACTGGGTACCTATCACCAATTGAAACGCCGGGTACTGTTCCGCCGCGTGTATACACTCAATGAAGGGGACTTGAACGAAAACGGTTCGCATGCAATGGGCGACGACAATGCATGGATTATCGGAGGAAGCGGCAATTATATGAACTACAATCTGGTCTACTACCGCGAGCAGGATTTGGGAAGCGTGTGGAGCGATACCTATCTGCGTGACGACGGTTCCGCGTTGAAAGTATTCGACCGTACCTCCGGAAGCGATTCCTATAAGGCTTATGAACAGTTGAATTCGGGATACGTCATGCTCAACATGCAACCTTTCGGCGATATTCTGGATATTTCGGGCGGCGTGCGCTTGGAATACGACCGCCAGCGCATCGCGTCGGCCATAAGCGGCAGCAGCAGCGGCTATGTGAATGTGCCGGTGTATGTGGACAATAAAACCGCCGACTGGCTGCCTTCCGTCAACATCAGTTTCAAACCCACCGCCAAATGGGTGCTCCGGGCCGCTTACGGCGAAACCGTCAACCGTACCGAATTCCGCGAATCGGCCTCTTTCCGCGAAATGGATTATCTCAACAACCAGACCATTACCGGTAATTCAGACCTCACAGCATCCAACGCTTCCAACTACGACGCGCGCCTCGAGTGGTATCCTTACGGGGAGAAGAAAAGTGACTTGCTGTCTGTCGGGGCGTTTTATAAAGAGATCGTAAATCCTATCGAAAGAACGATTGATAAAGACTTGGGGAATTCAAAAGTAATCCCCGTCATCTCGTTCTCCAACGCCAAAAAAGCCCAAATAAAAGGATTGGAAGCGGAACTGCGAAAAGATCTCGATTTTATCTCCGGCATGTTCTTCCGCAACTTGTCGGTTATCGCCAACTACAGCTATCTGCATAGCGAGGTGGAAACGCCCAACGGACGATATTACAATAATGAAACCGGGGAAAATGAGTTCCGTTACATCAAGCGGGCGTTGCAGGGACAGGCTCCTTATATCTTTAACGCAGGTATATATTACGATAATCCGGGCAGCGGAACCAAAGTCGCCTTTATCTACAATGCCGTGGGCGAGCGCATATACGCGGCATCCACCGGCCGGACAGGCAGCGATTCGGGAGGGGGAAACTATGATGAAGCCGGTTATTTAGGCAGCCAGATAGAGTTGCCGAGCCGGCAGTTGGATTTCTCCTTTTCCCAACGCCTGGCAACCGGTTGGCAATTGAAATTTACCGTACAGAATCTGTTGAATGCTCCCGTGGAGATCGCAGAGGATAGCAATTTCACGTATAAATATGAAAAATTCGAGAAGGACGAGAACAACCGTTATTCAAACGATATTATCACCAACAGTTACAAACCGGGGCGTTTCTTTTCGCTGAGTGTGAATTACTCGTTTTGATGGAATTGGATAGGAGATTGATGGGATTGATTAAGATTGATGTTAGATTGAAAATAGATTGATATGATTCAAAACAGTTCGATAAATTCAGTGGGAGAAACGATACGGATATTTCCGAAAGGATCGAGTATCTGCAAATCATGGTCGCCGGTAACAATACACAAAGCTTTTGCCGCTACTGCCAATTCAAGCAGCATATTATCTTTCGGATCGCGACAGGCAACGATTTGTTCGACAGGAGTAACGAACACGATATTTTTTCGGATAGTTTCAATCAATTCGAGTCGTTGGCGGTATGCTTCAAAGTACCGGTCGAACTTCTTCCGAAAGATAACGAAAACAAATTCAATCAATGTTTGCGGCAACAAGGCTATTTGTCCTCTTTCAATAGCATGGTTGATAGCGCTCGCTCTACTGCTTCAGCAGCCTCTTGTTTCATCCGGTGGAAAGCGCGATTCCATTTATCCGTCATGCCAGGCTTGACATCCAATATAATTTTATCCATACGAATCAATTTAATCACTCAACGATTCAAAGGTACTAAAAAAGATTTTATGATGATATATAAGAATATGACAAAATCAAACTTACAACAATACAGTCCTGATGCCCGGGTACATTCCATCAGCGCATCAGTACATCAACCAATTAGCACATTGACTTATTGGCTCATTTTCGCATTGGCTAATTGGCTCATTTTTTCTTCCTGCGACGAAACCGAAACGTATTTCCAAACCCTCGCCGACTTGCCGCAATTGGACTTAAGCGCCGGCCGCGCGTACGATGCAAGCTACGGAACAGGCGATACGCTGTTTATGTACGGCAAATTTCAACAACCGCAAAACCCGTTAACCGTCACGGTGGGCGAAACGGTTGCCGAAATCGTGAAGAACGAAAAATATGTGTACAACCAATCTTTCGGGGAGGATACCCTCGACAGGATAGGCATCCTTATCGTGGAGGAAATGGGGTTGGGCAAAAACCGGCCGGTAACGTTGAAGTCGGGCGAAAAGGAAATCATTTGCCCGTCCATCGAAATCACCGCCGCGTCGGCATCGTTGAAGCCGTATCTGGCTCAAAGGTTGAAGTTGACGGAAATACACAGCCCGGCTTCCGAACCCGTACTGCTCCACCTGAACAACGGCAAAGGGAGCATGTATTATTTCGACACGGAAACGCAAGCCTTTAACAAAATTAGCGCCGGCGGCGTGGAAACCGTAACCGATATGGGAAGTATACGCCTTGCCCTAGGGTCCGAAAAGTTCCAGGTGCATACGCTCTATGCCGGCGCGGTCGACCCGCAGGAGGAAAACCTGTACTTCTCGGTGCGCGCCCGTACGGGAACCAATTACCGCAGCTATTTTATCCGTTATCATATTCCGGATAAAACCGTCGCGCTGCTCAACTTGAAACCCAATGCCGGCGTGCGGCCTTCCGGCGCGTTTCAAAACGGCGACATACTGGGCGAGTTGCGTTTCACGGTCAACGAAGTGCAAGCCGACAGCAAGGGGAATGTGTTGATAGGCATCGGAAGTGAAAATGCCGCTCAAGCCGTTGTAACCGTCGGGCGGGCATACTTTAACTCAACACAAAACATCCTGACTTATCTGCACAACACCGATTTATTTACCGGAGGAGTCAATCCGTTACCGGGCAAACAGTCGGACGACGCCAAAAATGCCGTTATCAATCTGGAGGAAGGTTTGTTTTACACAGCCGCCTTCAACGCCAAAACCATTAAACAGTACAACCTTTTCAAAGGTAATTCGCTCGAAGAATACCGTTCCGCCACGCAAGACGCCAAAACCATCGGTTTCTTCGGCGAAGTAACGCTTCCTTCCTGGATGAGGGACGCAAACAGCGGCAACAGTATAAGCCTGCTTACTCTACCGGGAAAGAAGATTTTCATCTCGCTGAATACGTTGTTGGATTTTGATGCCGAACGTTTGATACGGTATGCTCCTTCGGTGGATACGTCAGGATACGAGTCCTCTAATGAACGGTATGATTTCCATGCCCTGAATTACGACGAAGAAGGGAATATCTATCTGTATTACAAACCCGGAAAGCAGTTTGTGAAAACGCAAATTGCAGAATCCGCATCAAACTGATTTTAAATATGAAAACGAATGATCTATTTCCGGCAGGCTTGTTCCTGTTATTGCTCCTGGCGGCCTGCGAGCCGGAAGCGGACATTATCAGTCCGCAGGCGGCCAATGTGAATTTTTACGACGCTACCGAAATGCTCGCCGCACAAGCCGCCGATGCCGGCGCCGGCGCATACGAGTTGCGTTTCCCTATACTGATCAATACGCAGGACAAGGACAGTGCCTCCATGTTTCCAACGTTTATTTATTCCAAATCGGGAGAAGGAAGCGGACAAGCCCCTTCCGGCGCGGGAAGCGTCCCGCACATGGAGGAAAAGGTGGCTTATTACCTCCGCCTTGCTGCGGGAAAAAACCGTTTCATTTTCTATTGCGACCCCTTGCCCTTCATTTCAAAAACGGCGGAGAGGGAACTACCGCCGCAAAGCAATACGCTCTTTTACCTGGCCGACAGCCTGCGCGACGACAACATCACGGACTATACCGTCGTGACGGCGGACGAGCGACTGGAATCGGAAAACCGGGAAAAGGTCAATTTCCGCTTCGTGCATCTCAGTCCGGATGCCGGAAAGATTACGTTGCGCTTTAAAAAGCGGGATGGCGGCTATGCAACCGCCGCGCCCGACGTTTCCGCTTCTTTTCCCGGATATACCGGTTACTTCGCCGTGGATACCACGGGGCTGGTCAACAACCGCAACAAGCTGCCGTTCGATGTATTAGACGAATCCGGCGGGGTGCTGCTTTCCTCTGCGCTCCATACCGGCGTGGGAGGAAATTACCATATTGTCCTGCGCGGTTTTATCGAAACACGGCAACTGAAATATCCCTATATGCGCCAATCCGACGGGAATATCCTCTATAAAAATATAACGATAAAACAGAATGTAAGAACCGCCATACGGCGGGTGTTTTAAAGCAGGAATCCGCTTATAAGCCTCTGAAAAGCGAACATCCTGATACGGATGATCCGGACAACAATAGTGGGACGCCACTGATGATACAAAATAAACAAGGCATTGCTCGCAAGTCTTGAAATAACTTCCGGCTTTGCAGGGGAAACGATCTTTGACATATTGGTTTACACATTTATAGAAAAAGATATTCGTGATTTTTGTGAATGTTGAAAAATCGCATTAACTTTGTTCAAGTTCAATAAAAAAACGACAAAAATGAAGACAGTTAAGATTACGGCTTATCCCGACGATGCTTCGCAAATAGAAGCCATCAAGGCTTTTATGAAAGCATTAAAGATCAGATATGATCTTACGAAGAACAACGAGCCTTATAACGAGGCATTTGTAAAAAAGATACAACAAGGCGATGAAGATTTAAAAAACGGCAAAGGCAGAACCGTAACGGTTGAAGAACTGGACAGTTTATGGAAATAATCTATCTTCCGCAAGCGGATGAAGATCTTGCCTACTGGATTAAAAACGGCAATAAAGCCATTCTCAAAAAAATAGCCGAACTCACAAAAGCGATCCTCGAAAATCCTTTTGAAGGAATCGGCAAACCCGAAGCGCTTAAATACAGTCTTGCTCCGAAATGGTCGAGAAGGATAACCTCGGAGCATCGTTACATTTATTTAGTCCGGGACGGGAAACTATTTGTCTATTCGCTCCGGGGACATTACGAAAACTTTTAAGGGGATTTCGCGTCAAGCGTGGAATGACAAAAGAATACATCGCGCCACGTACTGAATGACGTTCTTTTGTCACCCTGAAAATAAAAAACGTGTAAACCAATATTAAATGGTTTACACGTTTTTTTTGTGTCTGTGTAGAGGCGTAATGATTACGTTCATAAAATAAATAAGCGAAAAGCAATAAAACCCAAAGAAGCGTCATACGCTGCCAACGCTCCTAAGGGTTCACAAATAAATAAGGAGGCGGCAAAGTTAAATAAAAAAGTATTTCGTATGAAAAAAGTATGTATGTTAGTCATCCTGTTGCTCTCCGGCATGCTTGCCGCATATGGGCAGCAACAAACGGTGAATGTCCCCAACCCGGGAGGTTTGAAAGATTTGGTAACAGACCAAATTTCAGCAGCTACCGATCTGAAAGTAACCGGTAAATTGGATTACAGCGATTTTCAGGTTATCCAGGCCTTTACCAATCTGGTTTCGCTCGACTTATCGGGAGTAACTGAAATTGCAGAGTTTGTTGAAGTAGGAGAATGGATTGAAACTACTCATCCTGCCGGCAAGGTGCCCAACAGAGGTTTGAAAGGATTGGTTAAATTGACGACGCTGAAACTGCCTACACACTCATCCATTACAACCCTTGGGAGCATATTCGAGGGAACCAGTATTACAGCCATCGAATTCCCTTCCAATATTACGACAATTGGTGGCTATGCCTTTTCCGGTTCGGCTTTCGAAACCCTTACCATTCCCGCTACCGTAACTACATTAGAAGAAGGGGCTTTTGGAAATGCAAAAAATCTGGCCTCCGTAACTTTACACGATGGAATTACAGAACTTCCGGGATTTCTTTTTCAAAATTCATCTGCTTTGGAAGAAATCGTATGGCCCACAAACCTGAAAACCATCGGACGGGGCGCCTTTAATGGAACAGGCTTTGCCGAACTGGAAATTCCCAAAACCGTGGAAACGATCGGCCAATACGCTTTTGAGAATACCGAAAAGTTGGAATCGTTGACGTTTGAAGCAGGCAGCCGGTTGAAAACCATCGGGAAGAGAGCCTTTCAGTATTCAACCCTCCAACATATCGACATTCCGGAAGGCGTTACTGCAATCGGAGAAAGCGCTTTCAGTTGGAGCGGCTTGAAATCGTTTACGCTGCCCTCATCCCTGACGGTTTTGGAAAATTTCCTGTTTGCAAATAGTAAAGGATTGGAAGGGGTTGAATACACCTTACCTGCACACCTTACCAAAATAGGGAACAACGTGTTTGAAGACACCGGCCTCAAATTCGATGTGGTGGAGATTCCGGCTACTATTGTTTCCGTGGGCGCAAGGGCATTTGCCGGCACCACCATCAATACCTTTAAACTGCAACAAAATACAACCGAGTTCATCAATCCCGAATCCAGCGGAAATGCATACAAAGGCGGATTAAACGAAGCTACCGTAAACAAGGTGGATCTTTCGGGCAGGGAAAATCTTCCGGATTTCTTTTTCTGGCGCGCTACGGTCAATGAAATCGTTTACGGTGAGAACCTGAAAAGCATTGGCGAGGGCGCCTTTTCCGGCTCTAACATCAAAGAAGTGACGCTGCCGGCTACGGTAGAAAGTGTGGGTGGCGGCGTATTCTACGGTTTTCAGGGCGAAACCGTCGACATAAGTAAGATAAGCCTCAAAGAAATCGTTAATTCGAATCTTCCTTTTTTTAGTAGCAGTCAGGTAAAAACCATTAAGCTACCGGCCACCCTTGCTACCATTCCGTCCTATACTTTTTTTGATTCGCCCAATATTATTTCGTTGTATTTAGGCAACAGCACGCCGGCAACTTTGAAAGGAGAATTTTACGAAAATTTTTCGGAAGACATTAAGGATAAGGCGACGCTCTATGTGCCCAAAGGCAGTGAAGAAGCTTATCGTAAAGCGAATATATGGAAGGAGTTTGCGAAGATTGAGGGTTATTCCGATAAAGAAGCGCAAACCGTCAAAGATTTAGCCGACCGGTTGGCCGATGTGGAGGATGTAATCGAACTGCCCGCCAAAACCGACCAAGGGTTGGATGTTACGTATACGATCGAAGAGGGCAAGACGGATGTGGCGACCCTGAGCGGCAACAAACTGACCGTCACAGGTGCGGGAGAAGTGAAAGTCACCGCTACGCAGGCCGGTAACGACCAATATGCGGCCTTCAGCAAAACCATCACCATTGCCACGTCATTCGATTACTCATGGTTGCAAGCGCCGGCCATCTCGGTGGAAGGCAACACGGTGAAAGTTGTCGGAACCGACAAACCCGAAGAGTTTGAAATCACTATCGACGGTGTAAAAGGCTTCGACCTTTCCGGTAAAACCGGCGATGCCATCAAATTGGAAGCGACAAACGACACGCAGAAAATACGGCTGATTATTAAACGATGAAGTATGAGTTATGAAGCATGAACGATGAAGTATGAACGATGAAGTATGAATTATGAATGAAGTCAAAAGTCGAAGGTCTAAAGACCGGGTACTGGAGACCGGCAACATATAAGAAAATTACAAATTACGAATTACAAATTACAAATTACGAATGAAGTCGAAGACATCAGGAGTTAGAAGTCAGAAGTCAAAGGTCTAACGACCGGCGACATTAGACATTAGACATTAGACTTTAGACCTTCGACAATAAAACAAAAACGAAATGAAAAAAATACTCAACATTTTATTCATGGCAACCCTCATCCTCGGGTTTGCCTCGTGCAAAGACGATAACGACGAACCGGCGGCGAAACTTACGCTCGACACGACCACCGAAGTGGTATTGAAACCGGGGGAATCGAAAGTGGTAATGGTCAAAACCGGTAACCCCGAGTATAAAGCCGTACCTGCCGTCAACGGTGTGATAACCATCGAAGTAAAGAATGACGAAATAACCCTGACGGGGATAAAGGACGGCGGGGAAACGACCATCGCCGTGACCGATGCCAAAGGGCAAAGGGCGGAGATAAAAGTGAAGGTCGGCGTTCCGACAGTCGGCACCTTCGTTTGGGACATCTCTTCTGCGAAATTCGACGAAGCCGATCAGTACGGCATCACTCTTCTTCAGAGCGGACTCGCGGTAACCCAATTGTCGGGTGACAAGAAGCAGCAATATTACTTGTTGTGGACGGGCGGCCTGAGCGCAGGCGACAAGACGGGCGGCAAGTTGTATGTGGTGGATTCGAAAACGAAAGATGCCAAGCCTATCGACCTGACCTCTGTAAAGGTTTCGGAAACGAAAACGGCCGGCACGTTCTACATCGCTTTCAGCGACGGTACCAAGAACGGCGACGTGGTGTTCGTAAAATAAAAAGATCCGGGGGCAGCTCCGAACGACACCCTTGGTAAAACACACATCCTGCAGGCGGTTTGTTCTGCCTGCGGGAACGAGAAAAAGGTATGAATGATGAAGGCTGAAAGATGAATTACTACTCACTATTCGACTTAAACATTTGACATTTTTAAACTGGAGACCGGTGACCTATGACCTATCATTCATACTTCATAACTCATACTTCATAATTCAATACAACGTGCGGGGAATAGACAGAAAAAAACATAAACAGCTCATGGTACGGCTCAAACAACTCCGGTCGTTGACACACGGCAGAGAGGAGAAGCGCCGTATCGACAATGAGATAACCAGGCTCAGCAGAATCTACCGGAAATATGAAACCTATGTGGACGGTTTGCTCTCGCAATCCGAACTTTATGATTCCTATTACCGCGAGATATTGCCCGACGCCACCAAAGAGTTGCGCCGGCTACATAAGATGAAGAGAAAACAGACAATGTAGTTACCGGGGCATCGCTTGGATGGAAAGAGAATATCGTTAAGCGCTTATCCGTGATAAAAATATCTTCCGCCACGGTAACAATACCGGCACGGCTTTCCGATACGACTCCGGGAAAATAAAAGAGGATGGAAAACCGCTCAAAAATGTTCCAAAGGACGATGAAAATGGTTCAACGGAGGATAAAAACGATAGAGGGTACTTCAAAAATGATAGCCGGCACCTCTAAAATGACAAAAAGAAAGTAAAAAACGATAAACTGTACATCAAAAATACTTACCGGTAGCTCCGAAATGATAAAAGGGAGGGAGGAAATGCCGGAAGGGAGGTAAAAAACACTTTCGAGAATGTTAAAAACAAGGGAATAGTTGTTTTTTTGATTTAAATCGACTTTCTTTGCAATCAAAATAAAAGACAAAATATGCATTTACTTTCTAACGGATATTGGTGGCGCTACTTACAACTCCTAACGGTCGTAAGGAAAGCAGTCATGTCTTAACGGAAAGTACACATCGGTATATAAGAAAGCCTGTCGCACCTGCGGCGGGCTTTTTTCGTTTTCAGCAATCATTAAAACCATTCTATATATGCAAAATTTTACAGTCAATCAAAGAGGCTACTATGGCGAGTTCGGCGGCGCCTTCGTGCCCGAAATCCTTCACCGGTGCGTGACGGACTTACAGGAGTCGTATCTGCCGATTATCGAGAGCGAGAGTTTCCGCAACGAGTTTCATGCCTTGTTGCGCGACTATGCGGGACGCCCTTCGCCCCTCTATTTGTCGAAGTATCTCTCCGCGAAACACCGTTGCACCGTGTATCTGAAGCGTGAAGACTTGAACCACACCGGGGCGCATAAAATCAATAATACTCTCGGGCAGATCCTTATCGCCCGAAGGATGAATAAACACCGTATCATCGCCGAGACGGGCGCCGGGCAGCACGGCGTGGCCACCGCCACTGTGTGCGCCCTCATGCAGATGCCTTGCACCGTGTACATGGGACAGACCGATGTGCAACGCCAACAGCCTAATGTAAAAAAGATGGAAATGCTGGGAGCCGAAGTCATTCCCGTCACTTCCGGCAACCAAACGCTGAAAGACGCCACCAACGAAGCCATCCGAGACTGGTGCAGCCATCCCGATGACACCTACTACATCATCGGATCGACCATCGGCCCGCATCCCTACCCCGACATGGTCGCGCGCCTGCAATCGGTCATCAGCAAAGAGATTCGTCAACAACTCGCCGGCAAGGAGCCACGAGATTATCCCGATTATCTCATCGCCTGTGTGGGCGGGGGAAGCAACGCAGCCGGAACGGTATACGAATATCTCGACGACACGCGCGTAAAGATTATCCTGGCCGAAGCCGCGGGGAAGGGCATCGATACGGGATACTCGGCCGCTACCATCCGCCTCGGCAAGCCCGGCATATTACACGGATGCCGTACGCTGTTGATGCAAACCGATGACGGGCAGATCACCGAACCCTACTCCATTTCGGCAGGGCTCGATTATCCCGGCGTGGGGCCCATCCATGCGTATCTGGCGTCGCAACACAGGGCCGACGTCATCGCGATCACCGACGATGAAGCGCTCGAAGCCGCTTTCGAGCTCACCCGTAAGGAAGGCATCATTCCCGCGCTCGAATCGGCGCACGCCCTTGCAGCGCTCAACAAAAACACCTTCGCGCCTTCCGATATCATTGTTCTCACCGTTTCCGGACGGGGCGACAAGGACATGGAGACCTATATCAACTATTCGCAAACAACTCATCAGCAAAAACAATCGATATGAAATTCAAGTTACACACGCACACCCGCCGGTTACTCGGCGACCTGCACACGCCGGTCAGCATTTATCTGAAAGTGCGGGACGCTTTTCCCGAATCGGCGCTGCTCGAAAGTTCCGATTTTCATGCCCGAGACAACAGCACGTCGTATGTGGCGCTCAATCCCATCGCTTCCGTCGAAGTAAACCGGGGCGCCGCCACGATGCGTTTTCCCGACGGAAGCCTGCTCCACGAAAAACTTCGCGACCGCTATTCCATTACCGATGCCCTGGCCGGATTTATCGGGCATTTCGATGTGGAAGGGGATGAAAAAGAGGCTTGCGGCCTTTTCGGGTATACCACCTTCAACTGTGTGCGATATACCGAGAATATCGCCGTAAAGGAAAGCCGCCCCGACCGCAACGATGCGCCCGACATGCTATATATCTTGTACAAATACCTGATCGTTTTCGACCATTTCACCGATCGCATCACCCTCATCGAATTGCTGCGAGAAGGCGAAGAGAGCCGTTTGCACGAAGTCGAATCGCTCGTGAACCTGCGAAACTTCGCTTCGTTCAACTTCTTTGCCGAAGGCGACGAATACAGTACCATCACCGACAATCAATTCAAAGAATACGTACGACTGGGCAGACAACATTGCCTGCGTGGCGACGTGTTCCAGATCGTTCTTTCCCGCCGGTTTGTCCAGCATTTTTCGGGCGATGACTTCAAAGTGTACCGGGCGCTGCGCTCCGTAAATCCGTCGCCGTATTTATTTTATTTCGACTTCGGAGGATACCGTATCTTCGGCTCTTCCCCCGAAACGCATTGTAAGATTAAAGGGAAAGCCATCAGCATCGACCCCATCGCCGGCACCACCAAACGCACGGGCAATCCCGTCGAAGACCGGAAGGCGGTCGACTTCCTGCTGAAGGATCCCAAAGAGAACGCCGAGCATGTCATGCTGGTCGATCTGGCGCGCAACGATATCAGCCGCCATGCACACGGCGTGAAGGTCGAGTTCTATAAAGAACCGCAGTTCTACTCGCATGTCATCCACCTTGTTTCACGGGTGAGCGGCACGCTCGACGAGGGAGCCGATCCCATCCGGGCTTTCTTCGACACCTTCCCCGCCGGCACATTATCCGGAGCTCCGAAAGTAAGGGCGATGCAACTGATTTCCGAAATAGAGGAGCACAATCGCGGAGCCTACGGCGGATGCATCGGCTTTATCGGATTGAACGGCGACCTCAATCAGGCCATTACGATACGCACTTTCGTCAGCCGCAACAACGAACTATGGTATCAGGCGGGCGCGGGAATCGTGTCCAAAAGTGAGGAAGAATACGAATTGCAGGAAGTAAACAGCAAGCTCGGCGCCTTGAAAAAAGCCATCGACCTGGCTGCGTCTTTATATCACGTTTAAAACGGATTGAAATGAAAAAAATTCTCGTCCTCGACAACTACGATTCCTTTACGTATAATCTGGTTCATGCGATAAAGGCCTTAGGATATACCGAAGTCGATGTCATCCGGAACGACCGCATCGATCTCGACCGTGTGGAACAGTATGATAAGATCATTCTGTCGCCCGGTCCGGGCATCCCCGAAGAAGCCGGCCTTCTCTTGCCTCTTATACGGCGTTACGCGCCTGCAAAAAGCATGTTGGGCGTTTGCCTGGGGCATCAGGCCATCGCCGAGGCCTTCGGAGGGACACTCGTCAACCTGTCCGACGTCTTTCACGGCGTACAAATTCCCGCGGAAATCGTTGCCGACGATCCGATTTTCAGGGGTCTGCCCCGCATCATACCGGTCGGACGGTATCACTCATGGATTGTTTCCCGCAACGGCTTCCCCGCCCATCTCGAAATCACCGCAATCGATGATGCCGGCTCGATTATGGCTTTTAAACACCGTACGCTCGACATTCACGGCGTACAGTTTCATCCCGAATCGGTCTTGACGCCTAACGGATTAACCATTATACGAAACTTCTTAATGATGAGTTATGAGTTATGAACTATGAACTATGAGCTATGAGTTAATTAGCAAATTAGCAAATTAGCAAATTAGCTGATGACCGACAACTTTCAACTGTACTGTAAACTCCTAATAATTATATGAAAGAAATACTTTATAAACTATTCGACTATCACTATCTTTCGCGAGAAGAAGCGAAAGACATTCTTTTCCAAATTGTGCAGGGCACGATTCCCGAAGCGCAGGTATCCGCCTTGATCACCTGCTTCCTGATGCGCCGTATTTCGGTAGAAGAAATCATGGGCTTCCGCGATGCGCTGCTCGATATGCGCGTGCCCACCGACCTTTCGGAATACCGACCCATCGATATCGTCGGCACAGGAGGCGACGGGAAGAACACCTTCAATATATCCACGCTGTCTTGCTTTGTAGTAGCAGGCGCGGGGTATCCGGTGGTAAAACACGGCAACTACGGCTCGACGTCCGTCAGCGGGGCAAGCAACGTGATGGAATTGCAAGGGGTGAAGTTCACCACCGATATAGATGCCCTGCGCAAGAGCATCGAAGCGTGCGGGATGGCGTATTTGCATGCCCCGCTGTTCAGTCCCGCTTTGAAAGAAGTGGCCGGAGTACGCCGCAACCTCGGCGTGCGCAGCTTCTTTAATGTACTGGGCCCGTTAGTCAATCCCGTACAGCCCGAATACCAGTTACTGGGAGTATACGACCTTTCGATGATGCGCTTGTACAGCTATATCTATCAGGAAAGCAAGAAGAGATATTGTGTGGTTCACAGTCTTGACGGATATGATGAGATCTCCCTTACCGGGCGGTTTAAGGTCGTATCGAATAAGGGGGAACAGCTTTTCCGCCCGGGGGATTTGGGTTTCCGGGAAAACAAACAGAAGGAATTGTACGGAGGCGATACGCCCGAAGAGGCGGCGCGGTTGTTCAACAAGGTGCTTGAATGCGAAGCCACGGAAGCGCAACTGAATGTGGTATTGGCTAATTCGGCTTTCGCCATTCAAACCATTGTTCCCGACCGATCGATCGAGGATTGTCTGGAAACCGCCCGCGATTCGCTATATGGCAAAAAGGCCTTGAAAACATTTAAAAAATTTATCGAACTCAATAGGCCGTAAACTGTAAACGATAATTTGTCTGACAGATGAAAAGGATAAATGATGAATTAATTAGCAAATTAGCAAATTAGCATATTAGCAAATTAGCATATTAGCTGATAGCTGCCGACATTAGACATTAGACCGGTGACTGATGACTGGTGACCGGAGACCGGTGACCGGTGACTGGAGACCAAAAAAAAAGATTTCTCCGTGTAACAACTATAAACTGTAAACTACCATTCGTTATATGAAAGATATTTTAAACGATATTATCGCCCACAAAAAAGTGGAGGTGGAGCAGGCTAAAAAAGCCCGCCCGCTGTCGTCCCTCGTTCGTTCCGTAGAAGAAGGGACCTTTGAAGTGAAATCATTGAAAGAGGCCCTGGTGAGTTCCCCGACGGGAATTATTTCGGAATTCAAACGCCGCTCGCCCAGCAAGGGCTGGATAAGGCAAACGGCCGATGCGGTAACGATTGCCAAAGGTTATCAGGACAACGGGGCGAGCGCCCTGTCGGTGCTCACCGACGAGAAGTTTTTCGGAGGTACGCGGCAAGATCTCCACGCAGCGGCACAGGCGATATCCATTCCCATCCTTCGCAAAGACTTCATTATAGATGAATATCAACTCTATGAAGCGAAGTTGTCGGGCGCCCATGCCGTCTTACTCATTGCCGCGGCGCTCTCTCCCACCCGATGCAAAAAACTGACCGAAGTCGCCCGCGATCTCGAATTGGAGGTATTGTTGGAGTTGCACGACGAGCGTGAAATAGCGTATATCACCCCGCTCAACACGCTTATCGGAATCAATAACCGTAATCTCGGATCGTTTCACACCGACGTGCGTAAATCATTCGACATGACCCGGCGGTTACCTTCGGACGCGGTTTGGGTTTCCGAAAGCGGCATTTCTTCGCCGGCCACGGTCAAAGAATTACGCGATGCCGGCTATAAGGGATTCCTTATCGGTGAAAGGTTTATGAAAGAAGACGATCCGGGCGCTTCATTGGGTCGTTTTATGAAAAGCATCCCGGCATGAAACCACAAATCATTAAAGTATGCGGCATGCGCGATGCGGAAAACATCCGGGCTATAGACGAACTGGACGTGGACTGGATCGGATTCATTTTTTATCCTTCCTCGCCGCGATATGCCGGCAAGTTCGTGCCTCCCCTTCCCGCGAAGGCCAAACGCGTAGGCGTTTTCGTCAACGAAGAGACTGCCACGTTGCGCGAAACAGCCCGGCGAAACAGTATCGACATCCTTCAACTTCATGGCGATGAAACGCCCGACGATTGCCGTTCTCTTCGCGGCGACGGCTTTAAGGTGATAAAAGCTTTTTCCGTCTCGCGTGAAGACGCCTCCTTTCCCGCAGGCCTGGTGAAACGCTACGACAACAGTTGCGACTATTTCCTGTTCGATACCTATACCGCAGCGTATGGCGGATCGGGACAGTCCTTTCAGTGGGAAACCCTTCATTCGTATTCAGGCAATACTCCTTTTTTACTCAGCGGAGGAATTTCCCCGACAGATCTATCCCGCATCCGCGAATTCCATCATCCGGCATGCGTGGGTATCGACCTCAACAGCCGTTTCGAAACACGGCCGGGACTCAAAGACATCGAATTACTACAACACTTTATTCAAGAAATCAGAAAATGAACAGAATCGATCAATTATTCAACGAAAAGAATAGCGGAATCCTGTCGGTTTACTTTACGGCCGGCTACCCACATCTTCATGACACGACCGAAATCATCCGGGCCTTACAACAACACGGCGCCGATATGCTTGAAATCGGCATTCCTTTCAGCGATCCGATGGCCGACGGGCCGGTCATTCAGCAATCGAGCGCAGAGGCGTTGAAAAACGGCATGAGCGTGAAACATTTGTTCGGGCAACTATCCGGAATCCGCAAGAAGGTGCATATTCCGTTGATTTTAATGGGTTACCTGAACCCTATCATGCAATATGGCTTCGATAACTTTTGCCGCGATGCGGCACAATGCGGTATCGACGGACTCATTATTCCCGACTTGCCTTTCGCCGAATATCGCGAATCGTACAAACCCGTCGCAGAGAAATACGGATTGCATACCATCATGCTCATTACTCCCGAAACCTCGGAAGAACGCATCCGGCTCATTGACGAACATACCGGAGGGTTTATTTACATGGTATCGTCGGCTTCGGTGACGGGCGTGAAAGACACTTTCGACGATGCGACCCTCGCTTATTTCCGCCGGGTGAATGCGATGCGATTACGTCATCCGAGGCTGACCGGCTTCGGCATTTCCAACAAAACGACTTTCGACGCCGCTTGCCGGTATTCCTCCGGCGCCATCATCGGAAGCAAGTTCGTCCGCTTATTGGAAAACGGAAACTCCCCCGACAGGGCGGCTGAAAAGCTAATCGAAGCATTGAAGTAGACAAAAAAATAACCGGATACACTCTTCACAGGGTTTATCCGGTTCTTGGAAAATCAAAAAGTCATATAAGAAATAGAACTAATTCAAAGTAAGTTTTTTCAATTTATTAATAGTATTCATCCGATGTGATGACCGGTATGGAAGCATTATCCGACATATTCGCCAATGCCGCTTGATTATACCGGTATACCACCTCGTAATTTTTTTCTTCCGCCCAATCCTTCACTTTTACCGAAATAACAACCGAATCGACATCAGTCCGTTGCAACGGTTTCAAGTTGAAACTGACAAAGCCTCTGTACAATTTGGAGCTGGCGCTATTATAGGCATTATGCCTGAACTCCAGGTCGACTCCATTCAAGGTGGCTTCGGAAGAGAGGGTATTCTTTACCATATTGACCGCATGGGGTTTCTCGCCTTTGCCGTAATTAAAGAAAAAGTCGACATTCAGGTAGTCACCTCCAACCCAGATATCATGTATTTGTATAGGATCATTTCCGATACTGTCGGCATTTTCCTCATTTAACTCAATCACTTGCTTGGTAAGGATGTTCCAAATATCATTTATTTTCACATAATAATCATATCCGTCTTTCGCATCCGACAAAATCGTATAATTCACCACTACCCGCTGTTCGCTCCCCGGCATATAACGGATGTCGGAATGAACGGGAAGCAACCGTTTCCCATTATCCAGAACGATGTGATACCCATTTGCACCGGTTGGCTCGACCGTTGCGATACTTACCACAAAATCTCCCAACGAATATTTACTGTTATCATCACACGAAGAAAAGTAAGCCAACAATGCGGCCAAACAAATTCCTATTACGACATACGCTTTCTTCATAGATCCCAATAATTATATTGAATAAATGATTGCTTTTATCTAATAGATGAAAAGTCGAAAAAAACGCTGCACAAAAGACAGACAAAACGGATAATTTAACCCTAATTAACCATTCGGGTAAAGTTTCGCAATGAGATCCGGTCGATGTATCCTTTTTAATTTCTGTATAATAGAAGTTTTATTCCGTTTTTCATACCAAAAGAAAAATTGGCGTTGCGCATTTTTCTGTTCCTTTGTTTTGGCGGTGTACATCGGCTTAAGAGTGTACGGATGGTAGCCGGTATAATAGATTTCAGTAGCTAAGGTCATGGGCGAAGGCGTAAAATCCTGCACTTGCTCCAACCGGAAATCAAGATTTTTTGTGATGGCGGCCAAGTCGGCCATATCCTCATCGGTACAACCGGGATGAGAAGATATAAAATAAGGGATTAGTTGTTGATTGAGTCCGTGTTGCTTATTTTCTTCATCGAAAATCCGCTTGAATTGATAAAATTGATGAAACGAAGGTTTTCTCATCACGTTCAGCGTTTCGTCCGAAGTATGTTCGGGCGCCACCTTTAATCTTCCCGACACATGATGGACAATCAACTCGTGCATATACTCCCGGGCCGATTGGTCAATCTTCGGATCGTTGCTCGTATGCAATAACATATCGTAGCGGATTCCGCTTCCGATGAAAGATTTTTTCACTCCCGGCAAAGCGTCGACCGAACGATAGATATCCAGCAACGGTGCGTGATCGGTACTCAGGTTCGGACAAATCTTCGGAAAGATACACGAAGGCCTCTTACATTTCTCACAAAGCGAGGTTTCTTTGCCTGCCATGCGGTACATATTGGCCGAGGGGCCTCCCAAATCACTGATATAGCCCTTAAAGTCGGGCATTTCCGTAATCTTTTCCACCTCTTTGAGGATAGAGTCTTTCGATCGCGACGATATAAACTTGCCCTGATGAGCCGAAATCGTACAAAACGCGCATCCGCCGAAACAGCCCCGATGCAAGGTAACCGAAAACTTAATCATTTCGTAGGCGGGAATATGTTTGTCCTTGTACTTCGGATGCGGTAAACGCGTATAAGGCAAATCGAACGAGGAATCGATCTCCGTTTCCGTCATGGGAGGGAACGGAGGATTGACCACCAACGTCTGATCGTCTACATTCTGCAAAAGCCGCGCCGCATGCAAGCGGTTCGATTGTTCTTCTACGATTCGGAAGTTTTTCGCTTGCTTCAGTTTATCATTCAGGCACTCCTCATGCGAAAAAAGGCGGATATCTTCTTGAAAGATGCTCGCCGGAATTTGTTGAGGTGCGGTCAAAAAAGCGGTTTGAGGAATATCCTGCAATTCACGCATCGATTTACCCTTCTGCATTTCCTCCACCAATCGATGAAGCGGCTGTTCGCCCATCCCGTAAATCAACAAGTCGGCGTGCGTATCGGCGAGAATGGTTTTAAAAAGCCGGTCATCCCAATAATCGTAATGGGTAACGCGCCTCAGAGAAGCCTCCACTCCGCCAATCAGTACGGGAATCTGCGGATACAGGTCCTTTAAAATGCGGCAATAAACGGTCATCGCCCGGTCGGGACGCATATCGCTGCGTCCGTCGGGCGTATACGCATCATCGGAACGACGGCGTTTATTGGCGGTGTAATGATTGATCATCGAATCCATCACACCGGCGGTGACGGCAAAAAACATCCGAGGCGTACCCAGCTTCTTGAAATCACGCAAATCGTCACGCCAGTTGGGCTGTGAAACAATCGCCACACGAAGGCCTAACCGCTCCAACAAGCGCCCGATGACCGCCGTTCCGAACGACGGATGGTCGATATAGGCATCTCCCGAGAATAGGATCACATCCAGATAATCCCATCCTCGGAGTTCGACTTCCTTTTTCGTCGTAGGGAGCCAGTCGGTAAGTTGCAATGGCCGCTTATTCATTTTTCCTATCTATTTCAGAGCACGAACTTACGTAAAAATCGGCAATCCTGCAACTTCATCCGGAACTCAGGCATCCTGCTTGGCTTGCTCCGTTAATTCATTTGCACGCTGTACCGCCAAATGAATGTTCGAACAAATATTTTCTTCACCGATAATGACCGGAATATCGGATTTATGCAATTTTGTACGCACATAATCATTCACACCCGATAAAATGACCGTAATTTTTTCCTTTCTCGAGTTTTTACAAAACGTTTCCAGATTGTTTAATCCGGTAGAATCGATAAAAGGAACTTTCCTCATCCGAATGATGCGGATATTCGGTTTATTGGCTATCTCCCGCATCAATTCATCGAACTTGTTCGCCACTCCGAAGAAAAACGGCCCGTTGATTTCATACACTTCCACCCCTTTGGGCAATGTGAGCACTTCGTCTTCATAATGATCGGAATGCGACTCCAGTTCTTTCGACATGTCGACCTTACCCGTCGTCACAGAGATCTGCGTACTTTCCGACATGCGCTTCAAGAAAGCAAACACGGCCAGTAAAAGCCCGACCTCGATGGCAATGGTCAAATCGAACACAACGGTCAGGATAAAGGTCGTCAATAAAATCGCCAATGTGGAGTAGGACTGTTTGGTAAGCGATACGAAAATCCGCCATTCACTCATATTATAAGCGACCACGACCAACACCCCGGCCAGGCAAGCCATCGGAATATGGCGCGTCAGATCGCCCAAGAACAGCAATATCAGCAATAATACCACGGCATGAATGATTCCCGCGACAGGTGTTTTACCCCCGTTATTGATATTGGTCATGGTGCGGGCAATCGCTCCGGTAGCGGGTATCCCGCCGAAGAAAGGCGTGACGATATTCGCCACCCCTTGCGCCACCAACTCCATATTGGAGTTATGCCTGTCGCCCGTCGCGCCATCGGCGACCATGGCAGACAATAAGGACTCTATCGCCCCCAGCATGGCAATGGTAAAGGCCGAAGGAAAAAGAAGGCGGATACTTTCCAAGTTAAACCCGATAGGCTCAGCCGCGGGAAGATGGTTATCAATATTAAACCGATCACCGATTGTTTCGATCCCCTCGATTCCCCATTGCGTTCTCATAAAATACACCACGACCGTCATGACGACAATCGCGACCAACGATCCCGGAATTCTCCGCGTCATCTTGGGGGTTAAGAAGATGAGAACAACGCTGATAATGCCGATGGCCGCCGCCCATCCGTTAATCGTATGAAAATTGGAGAGATAGACTTGCCACTTACTGATAAAATCGGAAGGAACACGATCGATGCTTAGCCCGAAGATATCTTTGATTTGAGTAGAGAAAATAGTCAGGGCGATGCCGCTTGTAAATCCGACGACAATCGGATACGGAATGAACTTAATCACCGTCCCGAGTTTCATAAAACCCATCGCCAACAACATGATCCCCGCCAAAACCGTAGCGATGGCAAGCCCGGAAACGCCGAACTTCTCGACGATACCGTACACAATGACGATGAAAGCCCCGGTAGGGCCTCCGATCTGGAAGTTACTCCCGCCCAAAAGCGAGATTAGAAAGCCGGCTATAATCGCCGTCACAATCCCTTTTTCGGGAGCCACTCCCGAAGAAATACCGAATGCTATGGCTAAAGGAAGAGCCACAATACCCACAATCAAGCCGGACATCAGATCCGACAAGAATTTTTCTTTATTATACGTCTTAAGGGAAACGAAAAGTGCGGGCTGAAAATCCTTTAAAAATTTTATTCTCATTAATCACTTCAAAAAAGAAGCGCAAAAGTACGACTAATTTAACGAAGAAAAAAATATATCCTTTCCCCTCATCCAGAATAAGAGCAATTAAGAAACTGTTTTGAATTTTCCGAATGATATGATTTTGTTTAACCGGTAGACGGGACACTTATCAAATGACCCCTTGCTCGGCCAATACACAGGCCCTCTCCGTCATCCGATCATTGCCGTAAGGATCGTACCTCTCTTTGAGGCTATTTCCAAAGAGGCTCGCAAACAAATTGTAAGACCAGGCTTTGGCGCTCCCCATAAACGCATCGATAATATGATAGGAAGAAGAATGCGTTTCCCGATCGACTAACTTCATCAGCAACTGTCCTTGAGAACGGGTCAATTTTTTCATTTTAGGCATATACACCTCGAATAAGTGTTTTTCCATTGCCTCAAGATGCTTCTGACGCGCCTTATCATCGGGAAGCGTTTCCATATACTCATAAGTCTCAATAATAATACCGGCAATCTCTTTGGCATAAGGAAGGGTTTTTTTCACATCGCGCATCAGCTTGGTGTATTTTACCTGCTCCTTATTATTACGGAAATGAACCGGAGAATATTTAACAAAATCATGCAGATACATGCAAGCCACCGTATCGCCGTCGATCAATTCGGCCGGAAACACGTTGGGCATCATGTACACGGAATTGCCCGATGCTCCGGACTCCGAATAGATGTTCGCCGCATAGTATTGCTGCGCTTTTGCCGCCATGGCGAAAAGCAACCAACAAATAAATATCAATGAGTGGACACACTTTTTCATAACAGGAACAAAGATAAAATCATTGTTTTACTCGTGTGTAAAAAAACGAGTTAAGTCTCGTTAATTACACGCCCTGTTTTTCGGCCCGTAAGTGAATAATTCGCAAAAAGTCTTTTCCCGGAGGCGCCGCTGAGGGCGGTTTTACCGAAAGCGTCACCCCAAACGACATCCTGATACGTCAATAAATCCCGCCCGACAGTCGTTTTTTCACTAAATTGATTTATCTTTGACTCCATAAACTATAAAGAAAATGAACTATTATCATTTAGGTGAACTCATCCATAAGCAAGCGCAAGAATATACTTATAAAACGGCACTGAAATATCAACCGTCCGGAACGAAGTGGCATACGATGTCGTGGGAAACATTCTCCGCTAAAATAATGAAAACTGCCCAGGCAATGGCTGAAATAGGAATCAAACCGCACGATAATATCGGCGTTTACTCTCAAAATATGGAGAAATACCTGATGACCGATTTCGGCGGATATGCCAACAGGGCGGTAATGGTTCCGATGTATGCCACCGCTTCGCCTTTGCAAGTGAAATATATTACCGAGGATGCCAAAATCCAAATTTTATTTGTAGGAGAGCAATTCCAGTATAATAATGCTTTCAAAGTGCAAAAAGAAAGTCCGGTATTACAAAAGCTTATCATCTTCGACCGCAGCGTGGTTCTCAATCCGGAAGACCGCACGTCGATTTATTTCGACGACTTCATTACGACGGGGGATAACTCCGATTCGTTAGCGCAAGTGCATTCCCGGCTAAAACAACTGAAAGAGTCCGATGCGGCCACGATCATTTACACCTCCGGAACCACCGGAGAGCCCAAAGGGGTCGTGCTCACCCATACCAATTATATACAAGCCTTTAGAATACACGACAAACGGCTCATCCGTTTATCGGACAAAGATCTCTCGATGTGCTTTCTGCCTCTAACCCACGTATTCGAAAAGACCTGGACCTATTATTGCCTGCACAGAGGCATTCCGGTGGCGATCAACCAAGATCCGAGCAAAATCCAAACGGCATTAAAACAAGTCCGCCCCACGTTGATGAGTAATGTTCCTCGTTTCTGGGAAAAAGTATACATCGGCATCCGGGAACGCATCGACAATTCTACCGGCATCATTAAATGGCTGTTCGATGATTGCGTAAAAACAGGACGGAAACATAACCTGATGTTTAAAAATGAAGGAAAAAGGCCTCCATTAGGCAACAGAATCAAGTTTTTCCTTTATCAATACACCGTTTTTTATCTTATTAAACATATCGTCGGGATTAACCGGGGCAACTTTTTTCCCGTTGCCGGCGCTCCGCTGTCGGATACCATCAATGAGTTCATGCAATGTATCGATGTGCATTTGATTTACGGTTACGGGCTTTCGGAAACCACCGCTACGGTTACCTGCTTTCCACAAGACGGATTCCGCATCGGCACGGTGGGAAAAGTGATGCCTGAGGTAGACGTGAAGATCGGCGAAAACAATGAAATCCTCGTGAAAGGGAAAACCGTGATGCAAGGATATTATAATAAACCCGAAGAAACCCGTAACGCCTTTACCGACGACGGGTATTTCAAAACGGGGGATGCGGGTTATCTGAACGAGGACAATACGCTTGTGCTCACCGACCGTATCAAGGACATGTACAAGACATCGAACGGAAAATATATCGCTCCGCAAATGATCGAAACGCGCATCATGGAAGATTCGTATATCGATCAGGTCGCCGTCATCGGAAACGAACGGAAATTCGTCAGCGCCTTGATTATCCCCAATTATGAGGCGTTGAAGGCTTATGCCGACAAACATGAAATTCCTTACGATTCCATCCCACAGCTTACGGCCAACAAGCACATAAACGACTTTATTTTCGGACGAATCGAACTCTTGCAGGCTCAATTTACGTCCTACGAAAAAATCAAACGGATCACCGTGCTTCCCGAACCGTTTACCATTCAGTCAGGGGAACTGACCGACACCCTCAAATTAAGGCGAAAAGTGATTTTGGAAAAATATGCCGACGCCATCGATAAGATGTACCGGGAGTGAGAGATAAAGCGTCCCGATACAATTGGCAAAATAGTTTTTATTCACTACCTTTGCAGCGTTTTTTAAAAGAATAAAAATGGATTATAATTTCGAAGAAATAGAAAAACGCTGGCAGCAATACTGGACGGAGAATCAGACGTATCGGGTAACCGAAAATTCGACGAAACCGAAGTTTTATGTGTTGGACATGTTCCCTTACCCCTCGGGAGCCGGGCTACACGTAGGGCATCCCCTCGGATACATTGCCTCGGATATCTATTCGAGATTTAAACGCTTGCAAGGCTATAACGTGCTTCACCCCATGGGCTACGATGCGTATGGCCTTCCCGCAGAGCAATATGCCATCCAAACCGGACAACATCCGGCTATAACCACGCAAAAAAACATTGCCCGGTATCGCGAACAGCTCGATAAAATCGGTTTCTCTTACGATTGGAGCCGCGAGATCCGCACCAGCGATCCGGAATATTATAAATGGACCCAATGGGCTTTCCTGCAAATGTTCAAGTCGTATTACGATTTTGACACCAATCGGGCAGCGCCTATCGATCGACTTATCGCACATTTTGAACAGCAGGGTACGGAAGGAATCCATGCCGCTTGCTCGGAAGAACGCGGGTTCACAGCCGATGAATGGAAGGCGAAAAGTGAAAAAGACCGGCAGGATGTGTTGATGAACTACCGTATCGCTTATTTGGGCGATACGATGGTAAACTGGTGCGCGGCCTTAGGGACGGTACTGGCAAACGACGAAGTCATCAACGGGTTGTCGCAACGCGGAGGATATCCGGTTGAGCAGAAGAGAATGCGTCAGTGGTGCCTGCGGGTATCGGCCTACGCCCAACGGTTGCTGGACGGGTTGGAGACGATCGATTGGACCGACTCGCTGAAGGAAACGCAGAAGAACTGGATCGGCCGTTCGGAAGGTGCCGTCATGCACTTTAAAGCACAGAACAATATACGCTTCGATATCTTCACCACCCGTGCCGATACCATTTTCGGCGTCACATTCATGGTGCTTGCTCCCGAAAGCGATTTAACCTTGCTGCTGACCTCCGAAGAGCAGCTCCCGGCCGTACAGGAATATCTGGAAAAAACCAAAAAAAGAACCGAACGCGAACGCATATCGGAGAAAACCGTGAGCGGGGTCTTTTCGGGATCGTATGCCTTGCATCCGTTTACGGGCGAGAAACTGCCCATCTGGATTTCGGACTATGTATTGGCCGGATACGGAACGGGAGCGATCATGGCCGTGCCGGCTCATGACAGCCGCGACTATGCGTTTGCCAAACATTTCGACCTGCCCATTATCCCGTTGATTGAAGGATGCGACGTTTCGCAAGAAAGCTTCGACGCGAAAGACGGCGTGATGATCAATTCCGGTTTCCTCAACGGCAAAACCGTAAAAGAAGCCATCCCCGCCGCCATCGACGAGGTGGAGCAAAAAGGCCTGGGATACCGGCAAATCAACTATCGCCTGCGCGACGCCATCTTTTCACGCCAACGCTATTGGGGCGAACCGTTCCCCATCTATTATAAAGACGGCATAGCCTACCCTCTCGAGGAGAGCAAGCTGCCCCTCGAACTGCCCGAAGTGGACAAATATCTTCCTACCGAAGCGGGAGATCCTCCGTTGGGACGCGCTAAAAACTGGCATACGGAAGAAGGCTATCCTTTCGAACTATCGACGATGCCGGGCTTTGCCGGTTCATCCGCCTATTACCTGCGCTACATGGATCCGCACAACCCGAAGGCATTGGTTTCGAAACACGCCGATGAATACTGGAGAAATGTCGATTTGTATATCGGAGGAACGGAACATGCCACGGGACATCTTATATATAGCCGGTTCTGGAATAAATTCCTCTTCGACTTAGGCGTTTCCTGCGAACAGGAGCCCTTCAAAAAGCTGGTGAATCAAGGCATGATTCAGGGGCGGAGCAATTTCGTGTACCGCATCAACCATACGCAGACCTTTGTTTCTTACAACTTAAAAGATCAATACGAAACGAGTCCGCTGCATGTCGATGTCAATATCGTGCACAACGATCTCCTCGATATAGAAGCATTCCGCAATTGGAATCCCGAATATAAAAAGGCGGAATTCATACTGGAGGACGGAAAGTATGTCTGTGGATGGGCGATCGAAAAAATGTCCAAATCGATGTTCAACGTAGTGAATCCCGATGACATTATCGAGAAATACGGCGCCGACACGTTGCGTTTGTACGAAATGTTCCTCGGGCCTTTGGAACAGTCCAAACCCTGGGATACCAACGGGATCGACGGGGTGCATCGCTTCTTGCGGAAACTGTGGAATCTGTTTTTCGACGGCGAGAAGTGGCGGGTGTCGGACGAAGAGCCGTCGAAAGACGAGTTGCGCGCTCTCCATAAACTGATAAAAAAAGTAACGACGGATATCGAACAGTTTTCGTTCAACACTTCTGTGTCTGCTTTTATGATTTGCGTAAATGAATTATCGCAATTACGATGCAATAAGAAAGCAATTTTAAGCGACCTGTTGGTCTGCCTCGCCCCGTTTGCCCCGCACATCGCAGAAGAACTGTGGCACAGGTTGGGTAACGAAGGAACGATTTTCGACACCGCATTCCCGAAATTCCGGGAAGACTATTTGCAGGAAGAAACCTTCTCCTACTCGATCTCTTTCAATGGCAGGACACGCTTTACGCTGGATTTCCCAGCCGATGCCGGCCGCGAAGCAATCGAAAAAGCCGTATTGGAACACGTCAAGTCCGAACGATGGTTGGAAGGGAAAACGCCGAAAAAAATAATCATCGTTCCGAAAAAGATTGTCAATATCGTCATCTAAGTATGAACGCGCAATTAAAGAAGTACGAGTTAAAGAAATTCTTCTGGAAGGATTATCTCACGATTATGATGGGTACCGCCATGTACGCTATCGGGATAACCTTGTTTATTATGCCCCATCATTTTGTGACGGGGGGACTGACGGGTATTGCGATATTAATGAATTACGCTTTCGGCATGCCGGTCTCTTTAACGATTTTAGGGGTGAATATATTCCTCATCCTGGCCGCCATCAAAATATTAGGGTCGCAATTCCTGTTGAAAACAATTATCGGCGTAGGGTCGTTGACTTTGTTTATCGGCCTGTTGGAGGGATTTCCTTCTATGCCGGTGTTACTACAGGAAGATCCTCTAATTGCCGGCATGATCGGGGCGATTTTATGCGGGGGCGGATTGGGATTGGTTTTTTCCGTAAACGGGAGTACCGGCGGAACCGATATTGTGGTAATGGTCATCAATAAATACCGGAATGTAACGCCGGGACGCATTATGCTTGTCATTGACCTGACCATTGTTTCGTCTTCTTACATTATCTTCCAAAGCATCGAAACCATTCTGTTCGGCATTATCATCATCGCGGTCATGACCACATCCGTAGACTACGTCATTAACGGGATCCGCCAATCGGTTCAGTTCCTGATCTTCTCTAAGAAATATGAAGAGATCGCCACGGAAATCAACCTTCAATTACATCGAGGATGTACCGTATTGGACGGAGTAGGTTGGTATTCGCAAAAACCTCAAAAAGTGGTGGTGGTTTTGGCTAAGCGTACCGAATCGGTATCGATTTTTCGCATTGTGAAAGGTGTCGATCCGAATGCTTTCGTCAGTCAGGCGTCTGTTATCGGAGTTTACGGAGAAGGATTCGACAAAATGAAATAATCTCCCCGGTATCCGGCGTGCGTTCGTCCATTCAGACTCCGGCTGCGCAAGTATCCGGCTTGCGATTTGCAAATCACATCGAGGATACCGGGTATCTATAACTTCTTTTCACAATGAGAATCCGGATACTCAGTATCCTTCATATAAATTTTAATTGGAAGAGCGTATACCCGGTATCCTTAACAAAATTTTTAGTTTGCAAGCCAGATCTCCGGTTTCCGGCTAAAATAAAGATAAAAGCATGCCGGCAACAGCCGTTGCCGATGGCTATCTTTCAAAACAGAGCGTCATTCTCCCCGAATCGCATCGACAATAACCGCCGCCGCACGGTCAGAGGCTCCCGGGCCACCGACGAACTGTCGCATCTCCTCATAATTGCCGAGCATCGTTTGCCGGTACGCGTCATCGTTGAGCAACAAGTCCAATTCTTTTTGAATATTCCGCTCTGAAAAAAACACGGCGAATAATTCTTTCACCACCTCCTTTCCGGCGATCAGGTTAACCAGCGAAATATAGGGAGTATGCAAAATATGGCGAAACGCCCAATACGATAGTTTCGGGAATGCCGTTTGGTAACAAACGACCTGAGGGACATTGAGCAAAGCGGTTTCCAATGTCGCCGTTCCCGACGTAACCAAAGCCGCTCTCGCTTGCGCCAGTATCCGGTAGGTTTGCTGAAAAAGCACCGTCACATTCAGGGGATAAGAGTCCGCATAAGTATCGTAAAAGTCCGGCTCGATTCCCGGCGCTCCGGCAATAATCACCTGATAGTCCCTAAAACTTTCCGAAGCGCGGAGCATAACCGGCAAGTTGGCTTCTATTTCACGCTTACGGCTCCCCGGAAGCAGCGCAATAATCGGCTTGTTATCCAAACCGTATTGCGTAATAAAAGCCGGAAACGGTTCATCTTGATGATCCCGCGCAGCAAGCGCATCGACGATAGGATTTCCGACATAATGAACCCGGTACCGGTGTTTTTTGTAAAAATCGACTTCAAACGGCAGGATGCAGAGCATTTCATCCACATATTTTTTGAACGACTTTACACGATATTCTTTCCAAGCCCACACTTTCGGCGAAATATAATAGTGCACGGGAATATCGAGATGCTTCTTAACGAATTTGGCAATCTGAAGATTAAAGCCGGGATAATCAATTAAAATCACGACATCGGGGCGATATCGAACGATATCCTTTTTGCAGGATTTCATATTAGCCCATATTTTATCGGCATGCCTAATCACAGGAATAATGCCCATATAAGCCATTTCGCGGTAATGCTTTACCAACACCCCGCCCTGAGCCTGCATCAAGTCGCCTCCCAAAAAGCGAAAATCAGCCTCTTCATCGCGATTTTTAATCGATCGCATCAAGTTCGACCCGTGCAAGTCCCCCGACGCTTCCCCTGCTATAAGATAATACTTCATATAATTACCAATTACCAATTACTAATTACCAATTACTAATTACTAATTCGTCATTTGTAATTAGTCATTCGTAATTCCTATAACTCCCATTGCTTCAGCTCAGGAATAAGATCATAAGCCGTCATATCAATTTTCACCGGAACGACCGACGCATAACCATTCGCCAGCGCCCATTCATCCGAATTATCATTGTCTTGTTCCCAATTTTCAAAATTCCCCGTCATCCAAAAGACATCATGCCCGCCGCCATCTTTGGCACGCACATATTCGTTCACCCACTTGCCTTGAGTTTGAGCCGTTATTTTTATCCCCTCTATTTCTCCCGCCGGAACATTTGCGTTCAGGCACATTCCTTTAGGAAGCCCGTTTTCCAAGACCCGGACAGCTAATTTGCGGGCAACCGATGCGGCATGATTGAAATCCGCATTCGCCGTATGCTCACACAGAGATAATGCCACCGACGGCACACCGAACACACAACCTTCAATAGCGGCGCCGACCGTTCCCGAATACAAAACACTGATACCGGCATTCGATCCGTGATTGATTCCGGAAAGCAACAGATCCGGCTTCCGGTCGAGAAATTCATTTATCGCCAGCTTGACACAATCGACCGGTGTACCCGAACAGACATACAACCGGACATTTTCGTCTTCTTTATACAGATAACTCCGTAATGGCAAAATCGTTGTAATGGCGCCCGACATTCCCGAACGGGGGGAATCGGGAGCAAAAACGACAATGTCGCCCAAATCTTTTACGGCCTCCACCAAAGAGGCAATACCTTTCGCTTGATATCCATCGTCATTCGTGATGAGGATAAGAGGTTTTTTCGAATTCATTTTACTTTTGTTTGATAAAAGAGCAGCAAATATACGCAAAAACGCGCACTTTTTAGGGTAAGCAGGACACAGAAAAAAGCTTCCTTTGAAATCTTCATATAAAAGTAATAACATTTTTGTACCTTTACATTCACAAACAAATCAACTATAAACAATTCATATAATCGATAATGAAAGTTATCATAGGTATAAGATGAAAAAATTAAGTGTATTAATCTATTTGGCAGCCCTTTGCCTCACGGCATCGGCGCAGCAGGTAAAGCCGGTAAAAAATGTAATCGTCATGATTCCCGACGGCACATCCATTGGAGTTTACTCGGCGGCAAGATGGTATAAAATTTACAATAAACTGGGGCAACAATTGAATATCGATCCCTATTTTACAGGAACCGTTCGGACGCATTCCTCGAATGCTCCCATCGGCGACTCGGCGCCGACCACCTCCGCTTATATGACCGGCGTCCTGCAAAAGACAGGCAATGTGGCCATTCATCCGGAAGCCGACCCCGAAGCCGATCTCTATCCGGTAGACTCAACCCGCACCTATCAACCCGCCGCCACGATTCTCGAAGCGTCGCGTATCGAACTGGGTAAGGCTACCGGTTTGGTTGTTACCTGCGAATTTCCTCATGCCACGCCGGCAGATTGCTCCGCTCATTATTACAACCGGGGTAATTACAAGGCCTTGGCGCCGCAAATAGCCTATCAGAATTTAGACGTGATGTTTGGCGGGGGAACCGGTATCGTTACCGACGACATCAGGCAACATTTCCGGAATAACGGGACGACCTATCTCGAAAATGATCGTGACGGCCTTTTGAACTACAAAGGAAAAGGAAAGATATGGGCGCTCTTTCAGGACAAAGCGTTTCCTTATGATATCGACCGGAACCCCGATAAATTGCCGTCTCTTTCCGAAATGACGGAGAAAGCATTGGACGTATTGTCGCAAAATCCGAAGGGATTCTTCCTGATGGTCGAAGGCAGTCAGATAGACTGGGCGGCGCACGCCAATGATCCGGCGAGTATCATCACCGAGTATCTGGCTTTCGATGAAGCCGTAGGCAAGGTGATGGATTTTGCAAAAAAAGACGGCGAAACAGCGGTTATCATCCTTTCCGATCATGGCAACAGCGGCTTCACCATCGGATCCAGCCGTTGTCCGGGATACGACAAACTATCGATAAAACAGCTCTTTGAGAATGTATCCAATTACAAGTTAAGCGCTAACGGGCTTGAAGCATTGCTTTTAAAGACAAAACCCGAAAATGTAAGAAGCGAATTTAAGAAATATACCAACATCGATTTAACCGACGAAGAGTTGGAAACACTCTACTCTTCCCGAAACTATAAAGAGGGCGATTACACAAAGGTCGGTACCAGCAATAACATGGTGCATAACATCGTCGACATCCTCAACGCACACACTTGTTTCGGTTTCACGACCGGAGGCCACACAGGAGAAGAGGTGTTGTTGGCGGCCTATCACCCGCAAGACAATGTTCCCCGGGGTAATCTCCGGAATGTCGATATCAATCGGTACCTGTTCCAGGTATCGGGTTTATCGACTCCCCTTCAGGAACTGTCGGACAATATCTTCGCAAAACATACCGAAGTGTTTGCACGCACCGGTTATAAAATCGATAAAAAGGATGCCGATTTTCCGGTTCTACGTGTCACGAAGAACGGAAAAACGCTAGAGGTGAAAGCCTTTTCATCGGTTGCAAAATTAAACGGCAAACCGTTCGATGTAGGATCGGTAGTGGTATACATCGACAAGAACGACACGTTTTACCTCCCGAAAAAGTTGGCGGAAAAACTTTGAATTCTTAGACCGGGGGTGTCGCTTAAGGCGATCCCCCGGTAGTTAAAGCCCCCCTATAGTTAAAGCTTTTCGGGAATAACGATATCCCCTTGGAATGAAATCGGCTGCCGGTCGGGATGAGTAACATCGAGGCGGGCTTTGGCATTCTCCCAGATATCGAAAAAAAGAATTGTCTGCCGAGGGGTATCGTTCGTCCGGATACGGATCTGCCAATTACCGGCTTTTTTGCCTTCTTCCATTTCGTACGAAAAATCGGTACTCGAAAATTTGATGCCGCCTTCTCCGGGATCTATCGGAGCCGAATAAGCCCGTCCGTAATAAGGTAAATACACCGTTAACGTATCGGGCGAAACTTTTACGTCGTAACTCGGTGTAAGATACCTCGATTTGAATCCGGTAGGATACACATACGTAGCATTGAACGTGAATCGGCGAGCTTCTATAGCCTCTTTCAACTCAGTCGTACGGGCCGCTTTTTCAGCAGCCGTCTGGGAAGCACCGCACGCATATAGTACGCTCACAAGCGCCATCGCGACCATGAATCGCAGAATATTTTTTTTCATTGTTTTTCTCTCCTATTATTTTATAGTAAGACTCAGTAGCCTTTTAACAATCAAATAGCTACCTTTGTTTGTCAGACCGCAGGGAAAAGAGAGAAATAGTTTAACACGTAGTATCCTATTAGCAATAGGAACACAAAGTACCCCGCGTAAATATTCACTTTTGAAGTTGTCAGCGTATAAAAATAGGCAATAAGGTAAGATAGTAAAGCAATGCCCAGTGAAAGGAAAAAAACACCTTGGCTCCAATAAACCATTTGAAACAAAAGCAAAAATATCAGCAAATAAATCATGAATTGTATCGCAGACAAAGTCAACACCTTGTCTCGGATATAGGTTTTAATGCTTAAAAACATATAGACTCCGAAGAATAAGCCGACCGCTATAACCAGTACCCAATGCCCTGGCGAAAAGGCCGGCAAGTCGGGAAGTGAAAAAAGAGCCAGGTACGAGAACGGAGCTGTAAAGGCCGGCAAATCGTCGAAAAAGAAACAAACGGAGAAAACCGACCAGAACACGAGCAACACCGCGAAGAACGAAGAAAGGAACGAACGAAGATGCACGCCGTGCATGGAAGCCTCCCCGCGCCACCATAAAGGCACAAGCAGCAAAGAATATATTTGAAAAAGCGAGGCTATCGCTAAAAAAACACCCGATTGGGCAGAATATAAATAGGTCTCATCGCGATGAAAAGAACTCAGTAAGGGGAAAAGCGCGCACAAAATAAAAAAGATACTGATATAATCGGGAGTCATCCTCAAAAAATACGGATGCACGCTAAACAAGATCAGCGGGACAATAAATGGCAAGTGGGTACGGTTACGGATGAGCGAAAAGCGGCTGTTAAGGCGGGCAATCATCCAGGCAATAAGAAAAACCGACAGGGTGGCCGCGATAAAAGATATGGTCGGGTCGGAAAACCAATGTTCGCAAAAGCGCCATAGATAACCGGTATCGGGAAAACCGGCAGAAGGGATCTCCGATACCGAAAACAACCCCAGCCGCATAGCGATTACGCATAACGAAACAACTAACGAGGAGAACCGTGCTTCGACAACGGTATTCCGGAATATACGAACGGCGTAATGCATATAGATCTATTATAAAAGTTCAATATCCTGGCCGATATCTTTCCGGCAATACGATTGCTCGAAACGAATCTTAGCGATATTTTTATAGCTTGTTTTCAGCGCATCCTTCAATGTTGCGCCTAACGATGTTACCGACAAAACACGTCCTCCCGCCGAAACCACATTCCGTTCTTTAAACGCTGTGCCGGCATGGAAAACCAAGCTGTCGGAAACCTCTTCGAGTCCCGAAATCACTTTCCCTTTTTCATATGCTTGCGGATATCCCCCCGAAACCATCATGACGGTAGCGGCATGACGTTCATCAATTTCGAGTTTTTTCTCATTCAACGTCTCGGTGGTTACCCCGATAAATAACTCCAACAAATCCGACTTTATACGAGGGATTACGACTTCGGTTTCGGGATCGCCCAAACGCACGTTGTATTCAATCACCTTCGGATCGCCGTTCACATTGATCAACCCGAGAAAAACAAATCCCTTATAATCGATTCCTTCTCGGCGAAGGCCTTGAATGGTCGGCTCCACGACACGCAAACGAACCTTCTCCATAAACACCTCGTCCGCAAAAGGCACCGGTGAAACGGCCCCCATCCCCCCGGTATTCAGACCGGTATCTCCTTCGCCGACACGTTTGTAATCTTTGGCTACCGGTAAAATCTTATACGACTTTCCGTCGGTAAGTACAAAAACAGAACACTCGATGCCGGATAAGAACTCCTCTATGACCACTTTCCGGCTCGCTTCGCCGAACATTCCTGCCAGCATATCGCGTATTTGCAATTTCGCCTGCTTCAAATCGGGCGTAATCAACACCCCTTTTCCGGCGGCCAACCCATCGGCTTTCAGCACGTAAGGGGGCTGTAACGATTCGAGGAAGCGATCGCCCTCTTCTATATTCGCCGGAGTAATCGTTTTGTGAGCGGCGGTGGGAATATTATGCCGTTTCATAAAATCCTTCGCAAAGTCTTTACTGCCTTCCAAGCGTGCACCATTTGCCGACGGGCCGATAACGGAAACATGGCAAATGTCCTCATCTTTGCGGAAAAAGTCCGATACGCCTTGCACCAGGGGATCTTCCGGGCCGACAATTACCATATCCACATCATTATTGAGTACAAACCGTTTCATCTCGTGAAAATCGGTCACACCGAAGGGTACATTGGTACCATGCAACGCAGTACCGGCATTTCCGGGAGCAATATACAAATTATTCAACTGGGAACTATTCCGTATCTTCCAAGCCAAAGCATGCTCACGACCTCCAGACCCTAATAATAATACATTCATAAAAAAGCCATTAAAAAAAGACAGCAAAAAAAAATTTCAAAAACTTGCATGCAAAACTAATAAAATAAAATGAAAGGGAAAAATCGATAAAATATTTTATCTCTCGACGATTTTACTTCCGTGGCTTGCAATTCCCTGAAAAATCAGCTAATTTTGCAAGGTTTTTGTTTAAACACCGAACTATGGGGCTTTCTAAAAAAGAGTTTTCAGAGTATTTTCATGCATATTACCGCCCGCTGTGCCTTCACGCGTTACATTATCTGGGAAATACAGACGAATCCGAAGATATTGTACAGGAAACTTTTGCCAATTTATGGAGCAAACAACCTTCCGGCGGAATACAATCGGTGAAGGCCTACTTGTTCGGTGCGGTGCGCAACAATTGTCTCGCTAAAATACGCGATGCAAAGACGACGGTTCCCCTCGAGCCCGGATATATCGACGATAGCTTAACGATTGAAGAGGAGCAGGAACGCGCCGACATGGAAAGCCGGATATGGAAGATGATCGACGAATTGCCGGAACGCCGGCGGGAGATATTCTTGCTGGCCAAACGCGACGGGCTGCGCTATAAAGAAATCGCCGATTTGACCGGACTGAGTGTGAAAACCGTAGAAAGCCACGTGGCACGCGCCATGCAGCAGCTCCGTCAAAAAGACCGAGGCGCCTATCTCTTTTTCTTTGCATAAAAAAAGCGCTTTTCCTGTAGGGATTTTGACCTCTACGGCATCTTATAGGTAGAATTACAACGACATGGAAGATAATGAAAGAAAGTGGAAAGAAGCGATCGGCTTTGTAACGAAACATTACAAGGAGAATCGATTCAACCCCGACACCGCATGGAAGCAGTTCGCCAGGAACCGCACACTGTCGCCCGGCATTAAAAAACAGGCGGTTTTTTACCGTGTGGCAGCCGTGATAATCGTTCTTCTTATTTCGGGAATCGTTTATTTTTCGGCAAACCGAAACGAAACGCTTCTCGCTTCGATTGACGGAACGGTGTATTTACTTCCCGACAGTACAAGGGCGACTTTGCAAAAAGACGCCCGCCTCGAATTCAATAGCCGTTTCGGTGAAACGAACCGGAGCGTAAAGATGAGAGGCCAAATCCGTTTTGACGTTGCGCACGACTTGCGGAAACCGTTCATTGTGATCACTCCCACCGCCACCGTGAGAGTCACGGGAACAAGTTTCGAAGTGGATGAATCGGGCAACGGCACGCAGCTTCGCGTGACATCGGGCAACGTATCGTTTACGCCCATTGACCCGTCGCTGTCGTTTGCCTGCACGGCGGGCATGTCGGCGACGTACGATGCTGCCGCTAAAACCATCGCCGTCGTGTCGCCCGAAACAAGGCTATCGGTCGATGCGATGAATGAGACCTTCGCATTTGAAAACGTCCCGCTGAAAGACGTGGCCGATTTGCTCGAACAATTCTTCTCCGCAACGCTATCGATCCCCGAAGAGGAACGGGAATGGACCATCACCACCACTTTCAACCGGCAAGACCTCCACGGCATCATAGAGATTATCAACTTGACGCTCGACTCGCATATACGCGTGGCAGAATAATTTGCATGAAACACTACACGCTTTTTTTTCTTTTGATATTCTGTCCGGGGCCGTCGTTGCAGGCTCAGAAAACAATCACGCTCGACGTCAAAGGCCGGCCGTTGCTGGAAATTCTTCCTGACATCGAGAAGCAGTCGGGCTACACATTCTCCTATACGCCGTCGCTTCTGAAGGGCTTTGCAAAAGTAACTCTCCGGGCGAAAAACGAACCGCTCGAAAAGGTATTGCATCGGCTTTTCGGGCAAAGCGACATCCGTGCTTCCGTTCAAGGCAAATATATCATTCTGAAAAAACGTCCGAGAAATGTCGTCGTAAGCGGCTTCGTCTACGACCGTGAGTCGCACGAACCGCTCATCGGTGCGAACCTGTATGAAGAGATTTCGGGGGAAGGCGCCGCCACGAATAATTTCGGATTTTACAGTTTTTCCTTAGCGCCGGACGAAGAGATAAGGCTTCGGTCGAGCTATGTGGGCTATATGACCGCCCATCGCTCGATCGCGATTTCAGGAGACACCGTGATGGATTTTTTTCTGGAGCCTTCCTCCCTGCTGAAAGAGGTGGTGGTGGAAGGTAATCTGAGAAATGCGGTACATCATGCCGAAACCGGAAAGATCAGTCTCGACGCCGCCACGCTGAAAGCTGTTCCGGCCTTTATGGGCGAAAGCGATGTGGTAAAGACCTTGCAACACATGCCGGGAGTAGCCGCCGGAACCGATGGCATGGCCGGGCTGTATGTACGGGGAGGCAATGCCGATGAAAATCTGTATTTGGTAGACGGAAATCCGTTGTATCACATTCATCATTTGCTGGGCATCTTTTCGGCATTCAATCCGGAGGCCGTGAAAACGATGGACTTTTACAAAGGCAGTTTTCCGGGGCGGTACGGGGGGCGCTTATCGTCGGTGATGGATGTGAGAATGAATGACGGGGATATGAAAAAGTATTCGGGAACCGCTTCCGTGGGACTTATTTCGTCGCGCTTCTCTTTGCAAGGCCCTATTGTAAAAGACCGCACCGCGTTCTCGGTTTCGTTGCGGAGAACCTATCTCGACCTGCTTGCCCGCTCGGCGATGTTTGTCTTAAACAGGAGGAATAAAAAGAAAGATCCGTTGAATTACGAACACATGGATTTCGGCTATTACTTTTATGATTTCAATGCCAAATTCACCCACCGTTTCTCCGACAAAAGCCGGATTTATCTGAGCGTTTACGACGGCAAAGATCAATTTTTCGGGGAATCCCATACGATAGACAAGAATGAGACTACGTACGTTCAGGACGACAAAGAGTTTCTCTACACCTCAAAATATGAAGACAACATCTCCATCAACTTGGGCTGGGGCAACCGGATGGCTTCCGTCAACTGGGCCTACGCCATCCATCCCCGCCTCTTTTCGAATGCCACGCTCGTGTACAGCCGCTATTGGTCGGATATCGGCACCTCATCCGAGCTGATACAGTCGTCCACCTCGCAATATGCAAAAGACACGCCCCCGGAGCGGAAAAGCTATTATGCCTTGTACCATCCGATATACCGTTCGGGCATCGAAGACGTGGGATACCGCCTCGAAATGGATTATGCCCGCGACAACCGTCACCGCATCCGTTTCGGAACGGCCTTGTTGCACCATCATTTCCGCCCGGAGGAAAGCCGCGTTTATAACGGCTTGAAAGACGGACAAATTACAAAGAACGACACGATTACGTATGCCGACGAAAATATCGGGGTGACCGAACTCTCACTCTATGCCGAAGACGAAATGGATCTGGGCAAACGATGGAAGGTGAACGCCGGCTTGCACCTCTCCGGGTTCTTCGTACAGGGGCGTTCGTATGTCAGCGCCCAGCCGCGCCTGTCGGCACGCTATCTGCTTTCGCCCGACTTTTCGGTGAAAGCCTCGTTCGGCAAGATGCATCAATATGTGCATTTGTTGCAAAACAGCTATCTGAGTGCGCCCACCGATTTGTGGGTGCCGGTCACACGGAATATCAAACCGTTGTCGTCGCATCAGTTTTCGGCGGGTATCTACGGCAAGTACCAAGGATTCGATCTCTCGGCGGAGGCTTACTATAAAAAATCGACCAACCAGATCGACTATAAAGACGGCGTGGGACTGCTGACGGGAAACCTGAACTGGGAACAACGCGTGGCTCAGGGAGTCGGGGTTTCGTACGGATTGGAAATGATGGCGCGAAAACGCTTCGGGAATACAACGGGTTGGGTCGGTTATACGCTTTCGTGGGCAAACCGTCGCTTTCCGGGCGGAGAAATCAACCAGGGGAAAACGTTCCCGGCACGATATGACAACCGCCACAAGCTGAATGCCGTCTTGTCGCATACGTTTAATAAGCATTTCGACATCAATCTTTCCTGGATGTACGCCTCGGGCAATAACACCACCCTTCCGGAAGAACAATATGTCGATATAAATGGTCGGCAAGCATCGTATATCCAAGAGCGAAACAACTTCAAGATGCCCGGCTATCAACGGCTCGATATCAGCGTCAATTATTACCGGCACAAGAAGAAGGGGCGTATGGGTATCTGGAATTTCAGTATTTATAATGTATATGCGCATCACAACTCGTTTATA
>ENA-UOOK01000221-UOOK01000221.1-fermentation-metagenome-genome-assembly--contig:-NODE-221-length-71837-cov-7.149355_pt1 | contig 71837 bp, 72 predicted proteins | sample MGYA00245777_ERZ724023 | MGnify/ENA primary metagenome ERZ724023 (study PRJEB28704, sample SAMN03018312) | fermentation metagenome | biome: anthropogenic terrestrial biome; feature: soil; material...
CGCCACCGCACAGCCGCTAAAGTATCCGCTGACAATCACGCCGCCCATCCATAGAGCGGGGAGAGGAAAAAAGAAGGGGACAGTGGCGGCTAAGCATAAGCCCATGCCGCCGAGCATCATGCTTTTGGCGGCCGCCTGTGACTTGACAAACAGGCCGCAGGTAAAAAGCCCCGCGAAATGCGCGATAATTGCAGTCAGTATGTAACGGTCGGCGTCTGTTCCACGCAGATCCAACAGGCTATACAGCACCTGTCCCTCAAACTGGAAGGACAGAATATAGGCAAAGAGAAATGAAAATCCGGCAACAGAAAGCCTGCGGGCATTGAAAGATTTAAGTCCGTTCATTTGATAACCTCCCGCTCATCGGAGGCTCCGCCTTTTTTAACCCATTCGTCAATGTCGGCGGTTTTGAAACGCCAGAGCTTTCCTACCTTAGAGGCGGGCATACCGCGCTGCTCAATCCAACGCATAATGGTATGGCGCTTCACGCCAAGATAGTCGCAGACCTCTTGCAGGGATATCCATCTGTCGCTATGTATTGTTTCAGGCATAGATGCCACCTCACTTTGATAAATTCGCACAAATATCCTAATGGATTGTTATTGGATAATTGTAACACAGTAATATCAAAATGACAATTACTATTTGTCGTTTTATATTATATTGCGTAGTATTGTTTGCCATTAGAATATAGTCACAGACATCTTTATCAGTGTTATTTTATGTTCTTGAAAATAGATGTTATATACGTCTATATTAAATTGGCAAGCAGGGGGAATGGCGCGCCAAAGCGCCCATTCCCACGCTTCACGCATTCCTTGCCACCGGGCGGACAACTCGAGCCAGCCATTTGGCGGCGTTGCTTTGTGTTACTATATTCTAGCTCTAACACCTATTCCCATCTTTATTCAAATAACCAGGGTGACGTTGCTAGAAAACTCCAAGAACACAATGGCGATACGTCCCACAAGTGAAAAATGGTACGTTTTTAGTACGATTTGCATAAAACAAAGCCCTATAAACCTTGTGATTTCAAGGCTTATAGGGCTTTATACCGTCTTAGTCCTCCAAGGCGGGGATGATCCGCACCCATTTTATTTCTACACCCAGCCGCGCTATTATCTCCTCTGATATGGTGGAGTCCATCTCGGCTACAAGCAGTGCTCCACCACCGCGCTTTTCCCTAGCTACGTTCATCTGGGCGATATTTATTTTCTCCCCTGCCAAAATCGCTGTGATTTTAGCTACCATTCCAGGCTGATCTTGATAGCTAGCGAGAAGAGTAGGATATTCTCCGCCCAAATCAATTTTATAAGCATCTAACTCTCGAACTCTGATCCTACCACCGCCCACCGATGTACCTACTATTCGCAATTCTTGGTTTTTTCCGCCAATGGTTAGATCTGCTTCATTGGGATGATAGCGGTATTCCTCCTGGCCTGTAATGCTATATTCCAAACCCTGTTCTTTTGCTAACTTGTCTGCATTAGGAATCTGTGGATCATCAGGCTTCGCGCCCATGAGCCCTGCGAGGAGTGCCAGGTCTGTGCCGTGGCCTTTGCCTGTATGGGCGAAAGATCCTCGCAAAATGATCTCCACTCGTTTTGGCTCCTCAGCTAAAATAAGCCGGGCGTATCTGCCGAGTCTGGCAGCTCCCGCTGTGTGGGAGCTGGAGGGGCCAATCATGGTAGGGCCGATAATATCTAAAATACCCACTTTCTTCCTCCATACATAGCAAAACCCCCATTTTGGGGGCTGCTTGGTTATTGTGCTGCTTGTTGTGCTTTGAGGATTCTCGCAAGGCGTGCTTTTTTACGTGCTGCGTTGTTCTTATGCAAGACGCCTTTTTTAGCAGCCTTGTCGATGGCGCTCATGGCGATAGCAAGGTTCTCTTCGCCAGGCTCCTGTTCCATTTTCCGAATCATGGTGCGATACCTGGTTTTAAATACTTTGTTTATGGCTGTTTTCTCTGCAGCGATCCGTACACGCTTCTTTGCTGTTTTAATGTTTGGCACTTAAATGCCACCTCCCCTATAACGCTATCGTTAATATTACCATATATAGGTGCGGATTTCAAGAGCTATAAATGAACATTGCAGAGCAAATGAAGTTTTTTCAAATCGTCCCTCTAATTATTATGATATAATAAGAAGCAAAAGCAATCTGCCTTCCAAGTGTGATATAGCAAGAGGCACCAATTAGTACCTCTTGCTTCGCTTTCAGATGTGCATGCTCCTTAGCAAGAACCTTTTTCTAGAGCATCAAGAACGGCATCTGCTGCTGCATGGGTATCTGAGTCATCTAAAAGGCCCATCCCCACAAGCTGAAGCTCCTCCCCATCTAAGAGGGCCAGGAGCGAAACCAGCACAACCTTGTTCCTTCCAATCTCTTCTTTTCTAATCTCCTCAAGCACAAATTGCGAGTTCGCATGGGCCTTTTCCATAGCGGAGAGAATAGCCTGGGCGATTAGTCTTAGCCTCAGGGTAGGAGTATTGGCACCTAGGGCCATACCCTCACAGCACTGCCCGTGGCGCTCCATCTGCACCTTCACTTCCAGGTTACCATTCGTATATTCTAAACTAAGCTTCTTCAGGCAGATATCCGCTTCCTTAGTGGCTGCGGTCTCTCCGGCCAGTTGGGCTATACTTACCTTCTTGTGGTCGATTCGCACATTAAAACGCGCCATGCAAGCAGATTCAATATCGCGCACAATCTGCTTAGGCATCCGCCTGGGACTAGCTAGCACATGGACCTCTTTGATCTCATCATCTATGGCCACAATCCGACAATCAAATATACCGTTAATCTTGCTAACTGTCTCTTCTAATTGAGAAATATCTAGATCCACAGGTTGCATGATCCCACACTCCTTAAACCCTATCCCTCAGGCTCTAGTAGACCATACCTCCCATCCTTGCGCTTATAAAGTACGTTCACCTCATCGTTGTCTGCATTGCGATAAACAAAGAAATCATGACCTAACAACTCCATCTGCATCAGAGCCTCGTCTGTGGACATAGGCTTGGTGTGGAAGCGCTTAATCCTCACAACTTGCTCGGTGGCACGCTCCTCTTTCTTGTCCGTAGGCAAGAACATCTTCTCTCCACGGATCTTCCTGTTGATCCGGGTCTTATATTTATGGATTTGCCGTTCGAGTTTTTCCACTACCCCATCGATGGATGCATACATGTCTAAAGTGTTTTCCTCACCGCGAAGGATCAGTCCGTCAATTGACAGGGTCACCTCTGCAACATGTTCATCTCCCTCAATGCGCAACACAACTTGTCCATCAATAGGCTCGTTTGGTTCGAAAAAACGAGAAAGTTTGCCGATCTTCTTTTCGGCATGCTCACGCAGTGCAGGGGTGATGTCTATGTTTCTACCTTTGATCATGAGCTGCATTGTATTACCCCCTCTTTCTTCTTCTTACTTATATATTTCCCTAAATCAGGCAAAAATCCTCCCACCGCAAGCTTTTCTCCATAAAAAAAGAACGCAACTTGAAGTTGCGTTCTAATTTTCCTCATCAAAAGCTTATATTGCTCGGCGCTGTGCCTCATAGCAATCTCTGCAATAGACAGGACGTCCATCCTTCGGCTCGAAGGGGACTTCGGTTGTGACGCCACAGCCGGAACATACAACTGTGAACATCTGACGTGGCTTGGTATTGCGCTCCCGCTTGCGTGCTGACCTGCAGTCGCGGCAACGTCCTGGCTCGTTCTCGAAACCTTTCTCTGCGTAGAACTCCTGTTCGCCTGCGGTGAAAACGAAGTCGGCCCCACAATCCTTGCACTTGAGTGTTTTGTCCTGGAACTCCATCCCGATCCCTCACTTTTTTTGTATCTCGGAACCTTGCTCAGCTGACCTGGTCTTTGGCCCCACACCCGCCTGCTGGAAGTTTCGCTTCGGATATCCTCACTAGCGCTTCTCTCCGGGGACGTTACCCCGGGCAGGGCTTACACCTAAACCGCACCATGCTCGGCTACAAGCCTTACGTGGGTCGTTTCGCCTGCGGCTAGCATCGACTTACAACCACAGACCTGAACAAGTTACCAATACTATTATATAACAGGTGGAAGAAAAAAGCAAGGGTTTTGGAAAAATTTTTTCAAATCGCTACTTGAAGGCCACTTGACAAGTTAAACGCAACCCCCAGGGGTTACAATTAGTCTTACAAACCGGGTTTTCGACAGTTCACAACTTAATAAACATCACCAAGATCGCTTAACAGCGACCTTTTTTATGTCAAATGTGCAAAAAAGTTTGTTGTATGTGTTATATGTTGTTGTATGTTATGCTATAATGCTTATATGAAATTATATTACGATAAGCGAGCAAAAGACCCAATTTACTATGTCCAGCAAGGTTTTAGAAATGGAAAAAAAACTACAACTAAAAATGTGGCAAGGATTGGGAAACACTCAGAGCTTCTAAAAATCACTGTTGATCCATTAGCTTATGCCAAGGAACAAATTGCAAAGTATAACGATGAAATGAAGAATAATAAGGTCACAATGGAGGTGACTATCAATTTTGATGAAAAAATCAAATCAAGTAATGACCTGGTATCTTCAAGCAATCAGCTGAATATCGGATATTTTATTTTGCAAAAAATTTATCATGATCTTGCTATTGGTTCGTTTTTCAAAAAGGCAATTGCTGATTCCAACATAACTTATGATCCGAACCTGGTAAATCGCTTTATGACATATGCTAGAATTCTTGAACCCGACTCAAAGCTTAGAACCTATGATCATCTACATAGGTATTATGAGCAGCCTGATTTTAAGTATGTCCACATACTACGCACCATGGATATCCTTGAACAAAACTATGATGAATACATCAGCCATCTGTTCAAATACAGTAACCGCATCGTACCCAGGGATACATCCGTATGTTACTTTGACTGCACCAATTATTATTTTGAGATTGAAAGCAACGATGAGGATTATGTGGACGAAGTGACCGGTGAGATAATAAAAGGCCTCAGAAAATATGGCCCATCCAAAGAACATAAACCCAATCCACTGGTTGAGATGGGATTGTTCATGGATGCGCATGGAATTCCAATCTCTATGTGTATAAATTCTGGTTCAGATAATGAACAGACATGCGTAATACCCCTTGAACAAAAAATAACACAGATGCTAGATGGCAAAAAATTTATCTACTGTGCTGATGCGGGGCTTGGCTCTTTTAACATCCGGAAATTTAATTCTATGGGAGGAAGAGCATTTATCGTGACCCAGTCTATCAAAAAGCTATCAAATACACTTAAGGAAGCTGTGTTTAATGATTACGACTATCGACTTCTATCTACTGACGCACCTGTTACAATCGAACAATTAAAGTCCTTTGATAAAACAGATAAAACGAATCTGTCACTGTATAAAGATAAGGCCTATAAAATTATCGAAGCTGACAAAGCCATTGATCTTGGGCTGTATGAAGAACTGAAATTGAAGAATGGCAAAACCAAAAAAGTAAAATCAAAGGCACTTCTCAAGCAGAAAGTTATTATTACCTTTTCGAGAAAAATGATGGAATACCAACGATATATTAGAAACAAACAAATTGAACGAGCAAAGAAACTCCTAAAAAACTTAGATCCAAATTCCTTTAAAAAAGGTCCTCATGATGTTACCCGTTTTATTAAAAGGGTATCCTCTTCAAAGTCCGGAGATAAAATAACAGATTCATATACCATTAATCAAAGCATTATTGATGAGGAAGAAAAATATGACGGCTATTATGCCATAGCTACAAATCTGGAGGATGATGCAAAATCAATCATTGAAATCAGTTTAAAAAAATATAAGATTGAAGATTGCTTCAGGGTAATGAAAACTAATTTTACAGCGCGTCCAGTTTATCACCAAAACAAAGAACGCATAATAGCACATTTCATGATATGCTACACCGCTCTCCTAATATACCGTCTTCTTGAGACAAAATTGGATGCTTATGGCACGCACTTTACAATTGAAAACATAATTGAAACATTAAAAAACATGGAAGTAGCAAATGTACATGACATGTATTATCTTTCCACATATAATGGTTCACAGATATTAACTGCGCTTAATGCAGTATTTGATATAGGTTTAGACAAAAGATACTACCAACGCAAGGAACTTAATAAAAAAATCAAAAAAATTTCAGAATAACAATCACATACAACATTTTTAAATATCTATAAAGAGGTGTAAACCGAGTAAACATGCGGTCTCTCACCTCTTTATTCTTTTAAACTGTCGAAAACGGGATTATATAACAGGTGGAAGAAAAAAGCAAGGGTTTTGGAAATTTTTTTTCAAATGGCCACTTGAAAAGTTAAACGCAACCCCCGGGGGTTACAATTAGTCTTACAAACCTAAAACACATGAACTGTCAAACGCCGAAAAATAGAGAATAGATCTTTTTCAGGGGTGTACTAATTCCGAAAAATTGTTTTTGTCACCTTCGCTGCCATACACGCCCTTTTTTAGGTCTAAAACCCTGTTTTCTAGCTTTTTCCTTAAAAAAGCGAACCTACTCTGATGATTTTCCGAGTTGAGCCCCGTTTTAGTTGCATCGACTCTTACAAAGTTGCATTTAGTTTTTCAACTAAGGCTTTTCTCTCTTACAGCAATAAATGGGCTCTGCTAGCCTAAGAAGCTCATTATCCCCTCTTCCCCTCCACAGCTTTCCGCAGCTCACCGAAAAGGAGAATTGTCACAGAAAGAAGCAAGACAATAGCCCACTCACCTACACTTAAAGTCCGAGTATGGAAGATCTTCTGCAAGGGTGGTAGCGTCATCACTGCAAGCTGCAACAAGCTTGAGGTGAGGAGTGCCCGGTTCATTGCCTTGTTGCTAAACACGCCCCGCTTAAACAGAGACATATGTTCCGAGCGACTGTTTAAGGCCTGGAAAAGCTGGCTAAAGGACAAAGTGGCAAAGGCCATGGTCCGACCACAAGTGATGCTCGCAGCCTCTCTCCAACCTAGATAGAAAGCAAACAAGCTCACGATTCCAATCCACAGTCCCTCCAACATCAGCGATCTGCCCCAACCATGGGCAAAAAAGCTCTCATCTGGATCCCGAGGGGGATCAGTCATTACCCCAGGCTCTCCGGGTTCCACACCCAGAGCCAAGGCAGGCAGACCATCTGTCACCAGATTAACCCACAGGATTTGGATGGGAACCAGAGGCCGTGGCCAGCCAAAGAGGATCCCCAGAAAGATGGTAACCAGCTCGCCGCTATTACACGAGAGCAAGTAGCGGATGGCCTTTTTGATATTGGCAAAAATAGTTCTGCCTTCTGCCACTGCCGCAACGATGGTGGCAAAATTATCATCTGCCAGCACCATATCTGCAGCCTCCTTGGCCACATCTGTACCTGTGACCCCCATGGCAGCGCCGATATCAGCGCGCCTGAGAGCCGGCGCATCGTTCACTCCATCCCCTGTCATGGCAACAATATGGTTGTTTGCCTTCAGGGCATCCACAATCCTCACCTTATGCTCAGGGGAAACCCTAGCATAAACCGATACCTTCGCTACCTGCTCCTGGAGGGCAGAATCATCCATCTCCTCCAGTTCTTGACCTGTGAGAGCTTTCTCATCGCCTTTGAGGAGCCCCAAATCCCGACCTATGGCCCGGGCTGTCACCAGGTGATCTCCTGTGATCATAATGGGACGAATCCCAGCCTTCTGGCAGGTGGAGATAGCCTCCCGCGCCTCAGGCCGGGGAGGATCCATCATCCCTACAAGACCCAATATTATCAGATCATCCTCAGCTACAGCTGCAAGTTCCGCTGGCTTCTCAGAGGGTTTTTCCTGGAAAATATGCATCCCAACTGCCAAGACTCGCAAAGCTGCCTCGCCTAGCTCCTCGTTGGCCCCAAGGATCTGAGAACGCAGCTCTTCTGTGAGGGGAACTATTCCCTCGGCTAACAGAATGGCGCTTGCACGGGTAAGCATTAGATCCGGTGCCCCTTTAGTAAAGGTAACCCAGCCATCAGCATCACCTAAAACCTCCCCAAGCCAGCCGGGAGCAGCCTCGCTGCTGTAGCGGTGGAGGGTGGTCATCCGTTTGCGCACAGAATCAAAAGGAGCCTCTGCTACCCGAGGCAAAAAGCGGGAAGTTTCATCTGCTGAGAGATTATGACTAGCTGCCAACATTACCAAGGCACCTTCTGTGGGATCTCCCACAACGCGAGTCGTGCCCTCCCTCTCGCAAATAGAGGCATTGCAATCTAAGGCCCCTCCCAGCACCAACATCCGCCCTGCTGTATCCAGTTCTTCCTCTGCAGGTCGCAGATTACCTGCGGCGAAAATTCTCTGTACTGTCATTTTATTCTGCGTCAGAGTGCCTGTCTTATCTGAACAAATCACAGTAGCGCTACCTAGGGTCTCCACAGCAGGCAGCTTACGAATGATGGCATTGCGATAGCTCATGCGCTGCACACCCAAAGCTAAGACGATGGTAACGATAGCAGGTAGACCCTCGGGGATTGCTGCCACAGCCAGGCTGATGGCAGTCATAAACATCTCAAAAGGTGGGTTTCCACGCAAGATCCCCTCGAGGAAAATAAGGGCACAGAGCCCCAGGACCATAAGACCTAAGGTCTTACCCAGCACAGCCAGGCGCTTTTGCAGGGGAGTTTCCACCTCAGGTGCAGCTTGAATTAGCTCAGCAATTTGGCCGATCTGGGTCTGCATGCCTGTGCCGGTAACTACTACACGACCCCGGCCATAGGTAACCACAGTGCTTTTGAAAACCATGTTGGTGCGATCACCAATTCCCAAAGCAGCATCTTCCAGGGCCTCTGTTCCCTTTTCCACAGGCACAGACTCGCCTGTGAGGGCGGATTCATCTACAGCCAAATTTACTGCCTCAATTAGCCTGCCATCGGCTGGGATGAAATCCCCCTCGTCCACTAACACCAAATCCCCTGGCACAAGTTCTGCAGCTGAAATATTCTGGGGCTCACCGTCCCTAATTACCTTAGCACCAGCAGAGCTAAGTTTACGCAATGCAGCTAGGGATTTTTCTGCTTTCTTCTCCTGCCAGACCCCCAAACCTGCGTTCAAGAGCACAATCAGGAGAATCACCACAGCATCTGTTAATTCCCCTACCACCAAAGAAACTAAAGCAGCCCCGATCAACACTAAGACCAAAGGTTCCATGAGCTGCCCCAGCATCATGGCCCACACAGTGGGGCCAGGCTGCTCTTTTAGCTGGTTGGACCCGTACTTTTCTAACCTTTCCGCTACCTGTTCTTTGGAAAGACCATTATTTGGGTCTGTTTTCTGATCTTGAGCTACCTGGGCTGCTGTTAAACAATAGGCTGGTTTAACCAACGTGGACCCCCTCTTCAACTGTTTTTTTTAGAAAACCGAAATAAACGCCTCGACCTAAAGTTCTATGATAAAACCAGGACTCACCTGGCTGGCTATTGTCAATTGCCTGGGCGAATTGTTTCACCTGGCTGCTTGCCAGATCTGCCTGGTGAAGGACTGCCGCTTCAATAGTTTGCGGCTCCACAGGCGCACCATATTCAAGCTGACCATGATGGGACAGGAGCATGTGCCCTAAATGGGTGGCATATTCTGGAGGAAAATCGCTGTGGCGGGAAATCTCCCGTTCCAACATCTGATATCCAATAATTGTGTGACCCAATAATTTCCCCTGATCTGTCAGATCGATAGCATACTTGTATTTATATTCCTCAATCTTGCCCACATCATGCAAAAGTGCCCCTGCCAAAACTAGCTGTCGATCCACAGCTGGAAAAAGCTTGGCTAGGGAATCTGCGATCTGAAATACCTCCAGGGAATGCTCAGCTAAGCCACCAAGATAGGCGTGATGCACGCGCTTGGCACCTGGCGCCAGTAAATATTCGTTCCAAAAATCTGGGCGAGAGAACCAGCTGGTCATCAGAGCCCGAAGGGAGGGCTCTGTAAATTGGCTCAAAGCGCCTTTCAACTCACGCTCCAAAGCTTTCCTTCCCCGAGGACAGGTCGGGAGGAAATCAGCAAGATCCACTAACTCTCCCTCGGGGAGAGGCAGTAATTCCGAAAGGTTCAGCTGCTTAGTTCCCCGATATTCCTCAACCTTCCCCATCACTCGCACTACATCACCCACCACTAGACCTTGGGCCTTCTGGGGAGCTCCATGCCATAGTTTTCCTGAAATTTCCCCTGTGCGATCTGCCAGCAGTAAGGAAAGAAAATGTCCTTTCGTGGGATCCCGATAGGGCTGTAGCTGCATTTGGCTTATGGCAAAGCAGCTCTCTACAACCTGCCCTGGCTCTAGATCCGCCACCATCAGTTTTGACACACCCCCACTCCTTCCTCTAAAAAAGAAGCAGACACAATGTCTGCTTATCTTCTGTTTCTGTTCCTTTCAGCCGAGGCTTCCCCATCTTTTTCTTCCCTGGGCATAGCCTCCTTGCGCGAAAGGTTGATCCTGCCTTGTCTGTCGATTTCTGTTACCTTCACCATCACCTGATCGCCAATTTGCACCACATCCTCAACCTTGCCAACCCGCTCGTGTGCCAGCTGAGAAATGTGAACCAAGCCTTCCTTGCCAGGGAGAACCTCCACAAAAGCGCCGAAGTTCATGATCCTGGTAACTTTGCCCAGGTAAAGCTCCCCTACAACCACATCCCGGACTAGGTCCCGGACGATCTGGGCGGCTTTTTCCCCTGATTCTCCGTCTACAGAGGCGATAAAGACTCTGCCGTCATCCTCAATATCGATTTTGACGCCAGTCTCATCGATGATCTTCTTAATCTGCTTGCCGCCAGGTCCGATCACGTCCCGGATTTTATCGGGATCGATATTCATGGTGATGATTCGAGGAGCATAAGGCGATAGTTCCGTCCTTGGCTGGGAAATGGCCTGGGCCATCTTCTCTAAAATAAAGAGCCTTCCTGCCTTTGCCTGATTTAAGGCCTGCTCTAGAACTTCCCGGGTGATGCCGCTAACCTTAATATCCATCTGGATAGCAGTGATACCATCTCGTGTGCCTGCAACCTTAAAGTCCATGTCACCGAGATGATCTTCCATGCCTTGGATATCTGTGAGAATACTGATAGAATCCCCATATTTCACAAGGCCCATAGCAATGCCAGCCACAGGTTTCTTCAAAGGCACGCCTGCATCCATCAGGGCTAAAGTACTGCCGCAGACGCTAGCCTGGGAGGATGAGCCATTGGACTCTAAGACCTCTGAAACCAAACGAATAGTATAGGGGAACTCTTCCTCCGACGGAATCATAGGGAGTAGGGCCCGCTCTGCTAGGGCACCATGCCCAATCTCTCTGCGGCCAGGTCCTCTCATGGGTCGCACCTCACCTACACTATAGGAGGGGAAGTTATAATGGTGCATGTAGCGTTTGCTCTCTGCCTCGCCTAGGCCATCTAGAACCTGCTCATCTCCTGCTGCACCTAATGTGGCTACAGTCAGCACCTGGGTCTGTCCTCTGGTAAAGAGGCCTGAACCATGGGTTCGAGGCAAGACACCAACTTCGCATTTAATGGGCCGAATCTCATCTAGAGCCCGTCCATCTGGACGAATAGCTTCCTGGGCGATGAGCCTGCGCACCTCATCCTTTACCAATTGCTCTAATGTGAGATCAAGATGCTTCTCCTGGGCTATGTATTTTTCTTCACCCCACAGCTCCTGGAAATGGGCACGCACCTGGGCTGATACCTCGTCGATGGCATCTTCCCTGGCCAGTTTGTCCACGGTTTGGATGGCAGCTACCATTTTTTCTACAGCAAAATCCCGAACCTCTGCCTGGATTTGGGGATCTAGCTGGAAAACATTAACCTGGACCTTCTCCTGTCCCACCTTTTCTCGGAGACTGTCCTGAAACTGAGTGATCTTCTTTATTTCTTCATGTGCCGTAAGAATGGCATCAAGAACAACTTCTTCAGAGAGTTCATTTACTTCGGCCTCAACCATCATAATGGCATCTTTGGTACCAGCCACAACTAGGTTTAGCTTGCTTTGTTCCTGCTCCTGGACTGTGGGGTTGATGATGTACTCTCCATTTACATAAGCCATCCGCACAGCACCCACGGGGCCTTCGAAGGGGATCTGGGAAATTGTCAGGGCGCTTGATGCGCCGATCATGGCTGCAATCTCGGGGCTATTATCCTGATCTGAAGAGAGGACTGTAGCCACTACCTGAACATCATTGCGAAAGCCATCAGGGAAGAGGGGCCGCAGGGGCCTGTCAATAGATCGTGCAGCTAAAATAGCAGCTTCCGAGGGTCTTCCCTCTCGTTTGATGAAGCCTCCTGGGATTTTGCCTGCGGCATATAACCGCTCTTCATAATCAACGAGCAAGGGAAAGAAATCAATCCCCTCTCTTGGTTCTTTGGACATGGTAGCTGTTACCAACACCACAGTACCACCATAGGTCACCCAAACAGCACCGCTGGCCTGTTTGGCAACCCGGCCAACCTCTATTGAAAGAGTTCGGCCCGCTAGCTCCAGCTCCATTTTTACTGGTTCCATTAAGTTTCTTTCACCAACCTTTCTCCCTATTCTCCTTGAGGGAATAGGGCAGCGGCAATCTGATTTCAGCTGCCGCCGCAAGAATAGATAAAAAGAGCGGGATGCCCCGCTCTTTTTTTACCTGCGCAATCCCAATTCATCCACCAAAGCCCGGTAGCGTTCGATGTCCTTTTTCATTAGGTAGTTTAAGAGACCACGACGCTGCCCAACCATTTTCAAAAGGCCCCGGCGGGAATGGTAATCCCTTTTGTGGACCTTCAAATGCTCGGTGAGATCCTTAATTCTCTTTGTGAGCATTGCGATCTGCACTTCTGGCGAACCTGTATCCTGTTCGTGGCGCTGGAAGTTGCCGATCAGCTGGGTTTTTACTTGCTTATCCAACATTGCTCCTCACCCCCTTGTTTTTAATCCCCAAACCCAGAGTGCCGTTGGAGCCATCGACAATCCGAGTGCGGGGTCGTCTTACCTATTATACCACTAATTCAGCTTTTTTCCTATACCTCTTAAAATTTTTCCTCGCTAGTCACTGCAGAGCGCACACGCACCCCTTCTATATTGCCCAATTTACCTGTAAGACTTGCAATCTCCTTATTGTCCCCCTGGACGATCAAGGCCATCAAAGCTAAATCTTGCTGTGGACTGGGGATCCCCATCCTCCCTAGGATCATCTGGGCGTGTTGGCCCAGAATCTGATTCACCCTCTCGGCTGCCCTCCGCTGGGAGAGCACAATCCCCACCACTGCAATCATCGTCTTCCTCCTTGGCTGCTGCAGCCTGCAGAAAAGCAACTTCTTCTGTAGGCAAATTGAACTCCAAAAGTTCCTGAAAACTCATGATCAGAGCCCGCAGTTGGCTGCGAAAGGTGATGGCCTCATTTTTAATTGCCGCTAGCCTCTGGGTTGCCCCGGCCACCTCCTCTTTGGCTGCCTGCTTAATTTTATCTGCCTCCAAGCGCGCTTCGCCCACGATCAGTTCGCCTTGGGCCTGGGCATTTATCTGCACCTGCTTTGCTGCCTGTTGAGCAGTAACCAAGGCGGTTTGCACATTATCCTCTAGCTTTTTGTATTTTCCTAGCTCCTCTTCAAGGTTCTGGACCCGCTCTGCTAGCTCCTGGTTCTCCCGATAGAGTCCCTCGTAGTCAGAGCTCAGATGAAGCATAAAATCGTCTACCTGCTCAGCATCGTAACCCCTAAATTTCTGTTGAAAACGCTGCTCCCTAACTTCCACAGGCGAAAGATAGCGACCAAGCTTTAACATCTTTTCCACCTCTTACAAATATCGCTCCATAATCAAGACCTGCCGCTTCTTCTTTGTGAGGCCACCTATCTCCACCAGCACAAGCCTACCCTTACCACGCATGGAGATCACATCCCCCACCTCTAAAACCTTATCAGGGGAGGTGGTGGGCTGCCAATTTACCTTCACAGCTCCGCCGCGAATCAAGCGCACCAGCTTGGTCCTACTGAGGCCAAAACCGCTACTTGCCACTGCATCCAGCCTCACAGAGGCAACTGTGGCCCGGATTTTTTTCATCTTCTGCTGAGGTGCTGTCACTTGTTCCAGATCCAGAGCCTCTACCTGCACCCGCCAGCGGCCAACCCGCTGAAGATCCTGGCAGATGAATGCTGCCATTTGCTCTGTGGCAATTGCCTGGCACCCCTTGGGGCTCACTAGCAGGTCCCCTAACTTCTCCCGCTTAAGGCCAAGGTTTAAAAGACTCCCTAGGTAATCGCGATGGGTGGGGGGATCTTCCTCAAATTCTCCCTGGATAGAAACGGCAGCTAGCTGCCAGTCCAGCTCGTCTGAAGGGAGATAATCAGGGGCAATAGCCACCCTTTTGCGTTCAGCACCTCTATAGCCGCCGAAATTATGCCAGGCTAGACCTGGGAATTGCTTGAGCAGACCAATCACAAGATCTTGTTCTTGTGGATCTAAAAAGTCGCTGAGACGATAATCATTCTCCCGGATGGCTTCCATGGCCCAATCAAACACTCTTGAGGCCAAAACTTTATCTTCACCACTGAAACGTGCTAATATTTCCTCTCGGGTCACTATTTATTTTCGCTCCTTTTTGCTCCCTAGCTGGGCGGATCTTTCGCTTGCCGAGGCCACAGCATCCATAATAGCGCTGCGCACACCGTGAGCCTCTAGCTGGGCTAAGCCCCAAATCGTGGTGCCCGCGGGACTGGTTACCTCCTCTTTCAAAGCCGCAGGCAAGCGTCCTGTCTCCTTGAGGGTACGGGCTGCACCTAGCACAGTTTGGGTAGCAAGCTGGGTTGCTACCCCACGGGGAAGCCCCGCTAGCACCCCACCATCGGAAAGAGCCTCTACCACCAGATAAACAAAAGCCGGGCCACTGCCGCTGAGGCCAGTGACAGCATCCATCTGGTTCTCCTCTACCCGCACTACAAGTCCCACTGCCCCGAAAAGCTCCTGAGCCAAGGCAAGCTCTTGCTGTGAGGCAAATTTACCTGCACAAATTCCGATGGCCCCCTCCCCAACCTGACAGGGATTATTGGGCATAGCCCGAATCACAGGAATGGGGCAATACTCCTCAATGGAGGCTGTATCTAGGCCTGCCACAATAGAAAAAAGCCGTTTGCCATCACAGGCGCCAGCGAGCCCTTGTAAAACTGCCGCTGCTACCTGGGGTTTTACCGCCAGCAAAATTAAGTCCGCACCCGCCACTGCCTGGGTGTTATCCTCAAAGGTGGCAATGCCAAGGCGCTCCAAATCCTCTCGCCTGGCTAAAGCAGGATCTGCAGCCACAATTTCCTCAGGTAGCATTCCCTGGGCCAGCCAACCGCGGATCAGACTTGCGCCCATGGCTCCACCGCCGATAACTGCTATCTTCATCAACTACTCCCTCTCCCATGGCAGGGGCTCTCGGACGCCAGAGAAACCATTAGCCTCTACAGCAACATTGCTGGGTACCAACAAAAAGATGGCCTCACCAATCCGCTCCAGGCCCCCATCTAAAGCATAAACAGTGCCACTTAAAAAATCTACAATTCTGCGTGCAAGCTCCACAGGAGCTTCCTCTAGGTTCACGATCACAGGCCGCCGCTCCTTGAGGTGATCTGCGACTAACTGCACCTCTTCGAAATTGTCGGGTTCCATCACCACCACCCGCATGGGGCTATTGCCACCTGAAATACCCACCAAATGGCGTCGTCTTGGTGGTGCCTCCTCAATTTCCTCTAAGGCTGCAGCTTCTTCTGGGAATTCTTCTTCTGTGTATCCAATCCAGTTCATAAACTTGTCTATTAGCTTGGCCATTGTAATCTTCCTCCTGCTATCAGTGCCGGGGCCCGAAGATCCCTGTGCCAACTCTTACCATGTTGGCACCCTCCTCGATGGCCACCTGAAAATCTGAGCTCATTCCCATAGAGAGCCACTTCATTTCAACTTGGGGCCAACCCTCGGCAGCAACTTGAGCAAATAACTTCGCGAGCTTCTGAAAATAGGGCCGGGAGCTTTGGGGGTCCTCACAAAAAGGTGGGATCGCCATCAGCCCCATGATTTTAATCCCCTCAACCTGCCGTGCCTGCTCCACAAAGGAGAGCACCTCACCTGGCGCCACCCCGCCTTTAGTGTCCTCTTGTCCCACATTCACCTGCACCAAGGTGGGGGTAACCAATCCCGCCGCTTTTGAACGCCGTCCCAGCTCTTGGGCAAGGCGAAGGCGATCCAGGGAGTGGACAAGATCAAACCTACCAATCACTTGCCGAACCTTGTTAGTTTGCAAGTGACCAATAAGGTGCCAAGAGACTTTAGGCAAAAGATCTTGTTTTGCTAAGGCCTCCTGTACCCTGTTCTCCCCGAGGGTATCGGCTCCCGCTGCGATTGCCTCGGCAATTAACTCTGGCGAGACAGTTTTGCTCACAGCCACAAGCTTAATTTCTTTGGGGTCCCTGCCTCGGGCCTTTGCTGCTATTTCAATTTCCGCTCGCACCCCGGCTAGATTATCTCCAACGGACATGATTATCTATTCCCTTCTGATATTCTCCATTTTCGGGCCATTTCCTCCCCATTATCTCAGGAGACGAGGATTTGTAATCACAGCCTCCCCTGAAGGCAGGCCTTCCACAACTGCCCGCTCCCGAGTCTGGAGGCGCACAGTTACCTCTTTCCAAACAGGCTTTCCCTCCTGCCGCACCCAAACCCCAAGTTTTTCTTGCCTGCGAACTAGAGCCCGGCTGGACACTACAACACCATCTTTGCGCTCTGTAGCCAACTCCAGCTCCAAGGAGCGCAGGTCGTTCCACTGAGGCTTATAATTTTCCAAAGTACAGAGGAGATACGTCTTATCTCCACTTCGGCTCCACTTCTCCACTTTGCCTCGCTCCAGGCCCGTTGGCAAATGTAGGTAGATGGCTTGTCCCTGGGCGAAATCCTCTGCTGCTGTAAAACATAGTGCCAGCTGGCACTGAAAATTATCAATCAGCCTTCCCACAGGCTCGCCTACAGGGATTGTAGTCTCGCTTTTCACAGTTCTAATTTTACCTGCCAGCTCCTTGGCAAAAAGAGTGCTGTAGCGTGTCTTCTGGCACAGCTCTTCCAGCCCATCGAGCTGGAAGGAGACAATGCCAGGAGTTTTAGCCCGGATAATCTCCTCTGCCCGTGCAAACTGCTCCTCTATTCTCGCTTGTTCTTCCAACAAGGCCTTTCTCTTTAGGGCCAGCTCCTCCTCTGTCCGAGCCAGCTCCTCTGTTACCTGCCTGCGTTTGGCGGCGAGACTATTTAGTTCCTCCTCTAACTGTCGGGAGGCAACATAGTTGCGCACAGAGAGCTGCTTTTTTAACTTTACTGTATGGTTATCAATAGCAAGCTGACTTTGGTCCACCCGCTCCTGGCCTCTAGCTAAAGCCAGCCGTGCCTCCCTGTCATGGGCAGCTAATTTGTTCTGAGCAGCTTCCATTTGGGGCTTGAGCCTTTCTTTTAGATCCTCATTTACGATCTTCACAAGTCCAGCGCCCCGCGGCACCCGGGTTCCGCTCTTTACAAGCAACTCCACTCTCCCACCCATGGGAGCCAAAAGCAATTGCTCAGGGCGGATAAAGATCCCCTGGGCCTGGTAGGCGCGCTCCACCTGGCCATAATACGAACGCTCTGTCCGCAAAAGCCTCAGGCCCACCCACTTGAGGGCAGGCCAAAAAGAGAGCAAGATCATCAGGCCCAAAAGCAAGCTTGTTGTTTTCCGCAGGCGAAACTTTCGTTTGCGCCTAGGGCTAGAAAGCTGTTGCTGCGCCAACCTATGTCCCCCCTAAAGAAGCGCTATAGCCACAAAACTGGCTAGGCCCACGGCAAAACAATAGTAAGCGAAGCCACGCAATTTGCCCCGCTGGAGGAGAGCCACCAAATAACGAATGGCAAAGTAGCCTGCAAGGGCAGAGGTGACAAAACCAACTGCCAGGCTCCCTCGGGAGATGGCACTCTGGCCTAAATCTCCTAGCTCCAACAGTGCTGCCCCCCCGATAGCTGGCAAAGAAAGGAGAAAAGAGAACTTGGCTGCTGCCTCCCGGGAGAGGCCCAATTTCAGACCAGCCGCAATTGTGGAGCCAGAGCGCGAAATCCCAGGGAGAATAGCGCCCCCTTGGGCTAGCCCCACGAGAAAACTATCCCCAGCTCTAACCTCAGCTAGCTGTTTATCCCCCTGTTGGGCCTTGTCGGCTCCGAGCAAAATCAAGCCTGTAACAAGAAGCAAAACCGAAACCACAATCGGTGCCCCAAAAAGGGCCCGGAATTGATCTTGGAGAAAAATGCCAGCCAGCCCTGCAGGAATACTGCCCAGAACCAAAAGACCTAACAGGCGCAGCCCTCGCTCCTGGCTCCAAGCCTGGGCTAGCTTACCCCCAATCAACCAGCGGGGAAGCTTCACTAGCGAGGCTAAGATCTCCCCCAGTTCACGCCACGTGAAGGCGATCACAGCCACAGCTGTACCCAGATGCACTATCACATCGAAGGCCAACTGGGGTTCTCGAATTCCAAAAAAATGTTGCAACAGTACAAGGTGCCCAGAGCTACTCACAGGAAAAAATTCCGTAAGCCCCTGCACGAGGCCCAACCAAAAAGCTGTAACAGTTGTCATAGTTACCGCTCCTTCCCATTATCTGGAACTAAGATTTCTAGTAACCTGGCCATAGATGGCAACAGGGGCCAAAAGAGGATGCCACTGAGGTTAAAAAGGGTATGGGACCAAGCCACAGCCCGCTGAGGGCTCTGTCTTACCACCAGCCGCACTAGCACCCCAGGGAAGATCACAAAGAGCACAGCCCCTGCTATATTCAGTAGCAGATGCCCCACAGCCACGCGTCTAGCAGGGGCCGGGGCGCCTAGGGCCACCACCAGCACATCTGCTGTGGTACCCACATTAGCCCCCACAATCACCGCCACTGCCCCTGGCAAGCCCAATTTCCCTGCAGCAACCAGTCCCATCAAAATTCCCACAAGTAAGGTGCTGCTCTGAATTAAGGCCGAGACTAATGTTCCCGTCAGCACCCCTGCCAGGGGACTAGCCTGGGCTGCAATCAAGAGCCGAGCTAGAGGCGGCCAGCTAGCAAAGCGGGCTGCAGATCCCAACTTTTCAAGTCCCAAAAGGAGTAGTCCTAACCCAAAAAGCAGCAATCCAAAGGTAGCAGGGGAGCTGGCTGTCCCAGCTTTGGTACGACCAGATCTAGATACTAGCCACAAAACATGGCGATACAGCTGCCCCACCAAAAACAATCCAAGCCCCAAGAGAATAAACAGCATCTTGGGTGTGGGCAGGCTCGCCAGCTGAGCTGTAGTTGTAGTGCCCACATTGGCGCCTAAAATGGCGCCAAGAGCTGCCGCTGTGGGGACGCGTCCGCTGCCAGAGAGGCCCACAAGGAGCGCTAAAAAGGCGCTGGAACTGTGCAAGAGGCCAGTAGCCAGGATTGCCACCACAAAAGCTGCCCCTGGCCTGGCCAGATACTTTTCCACAAACCTGGCTCCACCTGCAGCTGCCCAAACACTACCGCTTCTTCGCAGAAGCAAAAAACCTGCCACAAAACATACCAACCCCAAGGCTAAATTCCACAAACCTATCCCCTCCGCAAATAGCATATGCGAAGGGGCAAGCTTTTAATTACCAAACGCCCTATAGAGCTCATCGCGCCTAGGTGGTACCAGGGGATTGCTTTGCCCCTGGGAAACCAGAACCAGGCCGGCCTCGCGAGGTACAGTTCTGCCGATAGTGGTTACAGCAAAGCCCTCCTCTGTGAGCTTACGCTGGAGCCCAAGTGTGGGGTCCGCTACAATCAAAAGGGAGCCACTGGCAATAAGCCCCAGGGGATCCAGCCCCAAATGTTCCGAGATGAGCCGGGTCTCCTCAAGCAGAGGAATCTGCTCGGAGATAATCTCAAGGCCTACCTGTGAGGCCCCTGCCAGTTCCCAGAGGGCTCCCAAAACTCCGCCCTCAGTTACATCGTGCATTGCAGATGCTCCCAGCTCTGCTGCAGCCAGGGCCTCCCCTACGATACTAATCTGGCTACGATATAGCTTCGCCCTCTGGAGCTGCTGCGAAGAAAGAATAACTTTTAGTTTATCCTCAAGCTCTGTAGCCAAGATAGCTGTGCCCTCCAGGGCCAGCTGTTTTGTCAAGAGCACCTCTTGTCCGGGTTTAGCACCACCTGTGCACACAAGTTTTTCTCGGGGGCACTTGCCCACAGCTGTTACCGAAAGCACAGTGCGGCGCACAGCTCCGGTTACCTCTGTGTGTCCCCCTAAAATAGCAATATTAAGCTCCACAGCTGCTCTGTGAACCTCGTCCATGATCTGAGCTAGCTTTTCCTCGCTATCGTCAGGGGAGAGGAGCACTGTCAGCAGCAGCCCTAGGGGCTGGGCGCCAGAGGCTGCAATGTCATTGCAGCTGATATGAACTGCTAGCTCTCCTACGCCAGCTTCAGCTGCAGTAATAGGATCTGTGGCCAAGACGCAAATCTCCTCACCAAGATCTAAAGCTGCTGAGTCCTCACCCAGACCTGGTGGGAGCAGAACCTCCTGCCGTTTTGCTCCAGTCTTGGCCAGCACCAGCCGGCTCAAAACCTCAGGCGGCAGTTTCCCTTCGATCATTTTCTTTCACCCCGAATGGCTGGTGCTAAGATCCGGGCCAGAGGAATGGCAATTGCGGCGCCAAAGCCCGCCTGCAGTAGATCAACTCCCAGCTCCAAAAAGACAGCACCGAAGTTTTTCGTCAAAATATAGGCAGCTGCACCATAGCCCAACATTAAAATCACTGCACCCACAGCTACAGCACGAAGCTTGCCACCTTTGGCAAGACTACCTACAGCCCAGCCCTCAAGTCCCTTCACAACTAAAGTGATAGGGGCATAAAAGGAATAGCCAGCGAGCAAATCTGCCACAGCTGCACCCAAGCCTCCGGCTAAAGCAGCTGTGGGGCCGCCAAAGAGAAAGGCCACCAGATAAATCACTGCCTCGCCAAGGTTAAAATAGCCTTTGCTGGCAGGCAAAGGTACCTTGGGAAAAATGGTCACAGCAGCTACCGTGGCTAGGGCTAGCGCTGTGGTTGTTAGTTTGTTAGTTTTCAAGCATAGCCCTCCAATCTTCTATTCTTTGTATAGTTCTCCCTCTTGGGTTTCTTTTCCTGCTTTGAAGAGGGTCAGCCGAGCTATCTGTAGCATAGGCTTGCCAAAATTGGATATCATAATAAGCGGAGGTGAGGCTGATGCACGATCAGCGGATCGCAATTGAGCCTTCCCCGGTACCCCGGGGAGCGAAAGTCCATATTGCCTACCAGGGGCTTTTGTCTCATGCTGGCGCGGATAGTTGTTGGCTCCATTATGGTTTCGATGGCTGGCAAACCCCTGCCACTATCCCCATGACCCAAGAGCCTGATCACACTTTCCGCAGCTCAGTAACTGCCACCGGCACCAGGGAGCTCAACTTCTGCTTCAAGGACAGCGCCGAAAACTGGGATAACAACAGTGGTTGGGATTGGTCCTGTCCGATCTACTAGCACCTCTGGGGAGCCATTTGAGCTCCCCCTTTTATTGCACCCCCACCTACCCCACTGCATAAATTGTAGGGAAGGGGGTGGGCTCATGCTTTTGGCCTTGATTTTTGCTTTAAGCCTAGATGGCCTGTTAGTAGGCGTTGCCTATAGTCTCAGACGAATTAAACTCTCGCTCGCTGCCTATGCTATGGTGGGGCTAACCACCGCAGTCCTCATGGGGTTAGCTGTGCTAGCAGGTAGCTCCCTGGGAGCTTTAATCACCCCCAAGCAAGGAAACCTTCTGGGGGGATATCTACTATTGGGGGTAGGCCTTTGGCAGCTAGCCCAAGGCTGGCAACACAAAATTGCCAGCGCACCAACAGATCAGGTTGCCTCCATTCGCCTCAGGTCCTTGGGGCTTGTGGTTCAGATCCTGCGGGATCCCCAAGCCGCCGATCTCAACTGTTCCGGTACCATCGATCTGAGGGAGGCAACTCTGTTGGGGTTAGCCCTGGGGCTAGATGCCCTAGGCGCAGGTTTCGCCCTGGCCCTAACCCATCTTTCCCTGTGGGCCATTCCTCTCACAGGCATCTGTGCGATGGGAATGCTATTTATAGGTTGCCTGCTAGGAGACCGCCTCGAGGAAATCAGGTTATCCCGTTGGGGCTGGGCAGCACCAGGCTTAGTTTTAATTGTGTTAGGATTACTCGAGCTATAGAAGAAAACGAAGTCCCAGGCGAGACGCCTGGGACTTCAGTTTTATTTATTTCCCGCAGCCGCAGCAGCCGCTTTTGCATTTCCGTGGATTCTTCAGTTCCGCTTGAGCTGCAGCAAGCCTCGCGATAGGTACTCTATATGGTGAGCAGCTAACGTAATCTAGGCCTACCCTGTGGCAGAAGTCCACAGAGGAGGGTTCGCCACCATGCTCGCCACAGATACCAGTCTTCAGATTGGGCTTGGTGAGTCTTCCTCTTTCCACACCAATCTTCACTAGCTGTCCTACTCCATCCTGATCTAACACCGCAAACGGGTTCTTTTCCAAAATGTTGTTATCTAGATAGTAGGGGAGGAATTTCCCTTCTACATCATCCCGGCTAAAGCCGAAAGTGGTCTGGGTGAGATCGTTGGTCCCAAAGGAGAAGAACTCTGCTTCTTTTGCGATCTCATCGGCTAGGAGTGCAGCACGAGGCAGCTCAATCATGGTGCCGATGATATACTCTACCCGCACACCAAGCTCTGCCATCACTGCCTCAGCCTCAGCTGTTGCTACCTCTTTGAGGATGCTCAGCTCCTTGATCTCTCCTACCAGAGGAATCATGATCTCAGGGATCACTGTCTTGCCGGCTTTTGTAAGCTCACAGGCAGCTTCCATAATAGCCCGCACCTGCATGGCATAAACCTCAGGGTAGGTAACACCCAAACGGCAGCCACGATGACCCAACATGGGGTTCATCTCATGGAGGGCATTCACCTTGCCCAAAAGCTCTTTCTTCTCAGCGATGGTTGCGCTGTCGCCACCTGTGGCTTCAAGTTTTGTGATCTCAACCAACAACTCCTCGCGATTGGGCAGGAACTCGTGGAGAGGTGGATCCAATAGCCTGATGGTTACAGGCAGGCCTGCCATGGCCTCAAACAAGCCCTTGAAGTCCTCCTTCTGGAAGGGGAGGAGCTTATCTAGCGCTAGCTGCCTTTGTGCTGTATCCTCAGCTAAGATCATCTGCTGCACAAAGGGAAGCCTATCTGCAGCAAAGAACATATGCTCTGTACGGCAAAGGCCAATTCCCTGGGCACCGAATTCCAGGGCCTGCTTGGCATCTGTTGGTGTATCCGCATTGGTCCGTACATTCAGAGCACGAACCTCATCTGCCCAACCCATAAGTTCCTGGAACTGAGAGCTAAGCTTAGGTGGAATTGTAGCAACTTCACCTAGCATAACCTCACCTGTAGTACCATTGAGGGTGATAAAGTCGCCCTTTTTCACAACTAGATCACCTGCTGTGAACTGCTCTTTCTCTTCGTCCACACGAATAGCTTCGCAACCTGCAACGCAGCACTTACCCATGCCACGGGCTACAACAGCAGCGTGGCTGGTCATGCCGCCGCGAGCTGTGAGAATTCCCTGTGCTAGGGCCATGCCGTGGATATCATCAGGAGAGGTCTCATTGCGAACTAAGATGACACGGTCGCCAGCCTCGCCACGCTCAGCTGCTTCATCTGCACAAAAGACTGCAACTCCAGCTGCAGCGCCAGGGGAGGCCGCCAGACCCTTGGCAATTGGCTCCACTTTCACAGAAGGATCTAGTTGTGGGTGCAAGAGCTGATCTAGCTGGGCTGCATCCACTCTCAGGAGTGCCTCCTCTTTGCTGATCATGCCCTGGTGTACCATCTCCACTGCTGTACGAACAGCTGCAGCAGCTGTTCGCTTGCCGCTTCTGGTCTGAAGCATGTAGAGGGTTCCCTGCTGGATTGTGAACTCCACATCCTGCATGTCGCGGTAGTGATCTTCCAATTTATCGAAGATGGCTGTGAGCTCTTTGTAGACTTCAGGCATCTCGTCTTCTAGGTGGGCGATAGGGCTAGGTGTGCGAATTCCTGCCACCACGTCCTCGCCTTGGGCATTGCGGAGATACTCGCCATAATAGACATCCTCACCTGTGGACGGATCCCGGGTAAAGGCAACGCCAGTGCCGCTATCCTCGCCCATGTTACCGAAGACCATGGCCTGCACGTTTACTGCTGTGCCCCATTCCCCTGGAATATCATTAAGCTTTCTGTAAGTAATTGCTCTGGGGTTATTCCAAGAGCTGAAGACTGCGTTGATAGCCATTTTTAGCTGCTCGAGGGGATCTGTGGGGAAGTCTCGACCCAGCTCATTTTTCACAAGCGCTTTATACTTCTTGACAAGATCCCGCAGAGCGTTTTCATCCAGCTCATTATCAAGCTCAACGCCCCTGTCTGCTTTCTCTTGGGCTAAAATAGCTTCAAACTTACTGTGATCTACACCCAGCACCACATCGCCAAACATCTGACAGAAGCGGCGGTATGCATCCCAGGCAAAGCGAGGATTGTCGACCTTTTTGGCCAGGCCCTCCACTGCATCGTCATTGATTCCCAGATTGAGCACTGTGTCCATCATCCCAGGCATGGAAACTCTGGAGCCTGAGCGCACAGAAACGAGCAGGGGGTTAGTGTTGCTGCCGAACTCCATACCCAAAACCTGCTCTAGGTGTTTTACGTTCTCCATTACCTGCTTCTCGAGACCTTCTGGCCACTTTTCATTGTTTTCGTAGTAGGCTGTGCAGACCTCTGTGGTAATAGTAAAGCCTGGTGGTACAGGGATTCCTAGGTTAACCATCTCGGCTAGGTTTGCGCCCTTGCCACCTAGGAGATTTCTCATGTGGGCTTCACCTTCGGCTTTACCTCCGCCGAAGAAATATACGTACTTGTTCATCATACCCTCATTCCTTTCTTATCTTAATTTCTAGCTGAAAGTATTTTGCATACGTAAGCTAGGCCAAATATATCTATTCGCCTTTTCCAGAAATTTTCCTGCTTGTATTATCTACTTTTCTTCCAGAATCATACTTCCAGCAGGCGAAAATCTGCAATAGCGGCGAAAAGCTCAGTGATAGCTCGCAGCATAGAAAGACGATTTTCCCGCAAATCATCCTCTTTAGCCATCACCATCACTGCCTCAAAAAAGGCATCCAATGGTCCCCGAAGTGTAGAGAGAGCCCCTAGCACCCCTGACCAGTCGCCGGCTTCAGTCCCCTCTGTAACAATTCCTTTTGCGTTGCCATAGGCTGCCCAGAGGGCCTCCTCTTGGGGCTCCACAAAAAGCGCCTCAGAGACACTATCCCCAGCGGCCTTTTGCGCTAGATTAGCTGCCCTGTTGTATGCCACCAGCAAGTTCTCAAACTGGGCCTCCCCTGCTAGAGCTCGGATTGCTTCGCCTCGAGCTTGCAAGGAGAGCACATTGCTGCTGGGTGCAGCCAAAACCGCCGAGATTAGCCCATGGGGCCAGCCTTCCTCGTGGAAAATTCCCCGGAGCCTCCCCCAGAAAAACTCCAATAGCTCCTCTGTCTGCCGTCCCTCCCCATAGAGGGACTGAGCATACTCAAGTAACTCTCTTAACTCTAGGGAGAATTTATTAGCTGAGAGGATGGCCAAAATACCGAGAGCTGCACGCCTGAGGGCATATGGATCCTCAGAGCCTGTGGGAATCAGTCCCACTGAAAAACAGCCCACGATAGTGTCGATTTTATCTGCCAAAGCCACAAGTGCCCCTGGGAGTGAACTAGGCAGCTCATCGCCGGCAAAGCGCGGCCTGTATTGTTGCGCTATTGCCTGGGCCACCTCCTGGCTTTCGCCACTTAAAAGAGCATACTCCCGGCCCATGATCCCCTGAAGTTCGCTAAACTCCCCCACCATGCTGGTGGTGAGATCAGCTTTGGAGAGGAGGGCTGCCCGCTGGGCGATCTGGATGCTTTCTTCTAGGGAAAGCTCTTTCCCTAGCCACGCCACAAGCTTCTCCAGCCTTTGCGTCTTCTCCCAAAGACTTCCTAGTTTCTCATGATATACCATTTCTTTTAATTTTTCAACCCGCGCACATAGCGGTACCTGGCTATCCACCTGGAAGAAGAAACGAGCATCCTCGAGCCTTGCCAAAAGCACACGCTCATTGCCCCGGGCCACAGTCTGGATACTCTCAGCTGTACCATTGCGCACAGCCAAAAATGCTGGCAAGAGTTTACCTGCCCCATCCACCACTGGAAAATAACGCTGGTGATCTCGCATGGGGGTAATGATCGCCTCTTGGGGCAACTTTAGATACTCAGGATCGAAGCTACCTTTGAAAACCGTGGGATACTCTACCAGGTTGTTCACTTCCTCCAGTAACCCCGGATCCATTAGCACCTGACCCCCAAGCTTCTCAGCTTCCTCCACCAAGCCCCGCTGGATCTCCTCCCGCCGCTGGGCTGGATCCGCCAGTACATAATTGGCCTGAAGCTTTGGGAGGTAATCTTGAGCCTGTTCAAGTCTGAGCAGGCCTGTGCTCAAAAAGCGGTGTCCCCGACTGAGCCTGCCGCTATCCACACCTGCCCAGCTGAATTCCACAACCTCGGTGCCCCAAAGGGCCACAAGCCAACGCACGGGCCTTGGGAAACGCTCCTCCCGCTCCCCCCAGCGCATGGTGTGGGGGAAGGTGAGACTCCCCACCAGGCGAGTCAAGAGCTTAGGCAAAATCTGCTCTGTGGCCTCGCCTAGCAGTTCTTTCACTGCGTACACATATGTTCCCGTCTCAGTCTCTCTCCTCTGGAGCTCCTCTACAGAGAGGCCCTGGCTTTTGGCAAAACCCATGGCTGCCCGGGTGGGATTTCCAGCCTCGTCAAAGGCAACACCCACAGCTGGCCCTCGCACCTGCTTTAGCTCCTGCGCCTGAGTTGGTGCCAGATCCACCAGCAGTGCCATTCTCCGTGGAGTGCCATAGGTTTGTATGTTACCGTGCTCTATTCTCGCTTCAGCAAATAATGCCTCTGCCCGTTGGGCCAATTGTGCCAAGCCTGGACTCAGTAGTCGGGCAGGTAGCTCCTCTGTACCGATCTCAAGCAAAAAAGTTTTCATTTTCTCACCTCCCCAAGCATGGGAAAGCCCAGCTGCTCCCTTTGGGCAAGGTAGCCCTCTGCAGCTGACCGGGCTAGGTTACGCACGCGACTGATATAGCTTGTGCGCTCTGTGACACTAATTGCGCCTCTGGCATCTAGCAAATTGAAGGTATGGGAACACTTGAGAATGTAGTCGTAGGCAGGGCGCACTAGCCCCAATTCTAAAAGACGCTGTGCTTCCTGTTGGTAGCTTGTAAACAGCTCCTGGAGAAGGGAAATATCTGCCAGCTCAAAGTTAAAGCGGGAGAATTCTACCTCATCTTGATGATGAACTGCACCGTAGCTGATGTTCTCATTCCATTTCAGATCGTAGACATTGTTCACGCCCTGGATAAACATAGCTAGCCTCTCTATGCCATAGGTGATCTCAGCGGCTACAGGTTTGATATCCAATCCTCCCACCTGCTGGAAATAGGTGAACTGGGTGATCTCCATCCCATCTAGCCATACCTCCCAGCCCAAACCCCAAGCGCCTAAGGTGGGGGATTCCCAGTTGTCCTCCACAAACCTGATATCGTGTTCCCGCGCCTCAATTCCAAGCTCTTTGAGGCTGCCCAGATACAGTTCCTGCACATTATCAGGTGAGGGCTTGAGGATCACCTGATACTGATAATAGTGCTGCAGGCGGTTGGGGTTCTCCCCATAACGCCCATCTGTGGGCCTGCGGGAGGGCTCCACATAAGCTACATTCCAAGGCTCCGGCCCCAGCACCCGCAGGAAGGTAGCGGGGTTCATGGTCCCGGCGCCTACCTCCAAATCATAGGGCTGGGTTAGGATACAGCCCTGCTTCGCCCAGTAGGCTTGTAGCTTCATTATTAGCTCTTGAAGTGTGTACATCTCTCTCCTCCTATTGCACGCTTTGAATGGGTGCATATGCCACTATAAGTTTTTTCACGCCACCTTGGGGAAAAGCCACTGTCAGCTCCTGGTCGTCTCCGTCCCCTTGCACAGACACCACTGTCCCCTGACCAAACTTCCCATGCACTATCCGCTGCCCTATCACAAATCCATCGCTTCCTGTCTTTCGCCAAGCTTTGGGCTCTCGGACCGAAGAACTTTTTACCTTTGGCTTTCCAGTTTCCAAAAGCTCCTCTGGGAGTTCGGAGATAAACCGAGAGGGCTTGCTGCTTGTGGTGCGGCCAAAGAGGGTCCGGCTCTGGGTATAAGTGAGGTAGAGCCGCTCTTGGGCCCGGGTGATCCCCACATAACACAGACGGCGCTCCTCCTCTAGCTGATCCTCCTCCCACAGAGCCCGGCTCATGGGAAAAAGCCCATCTTCCATTCCTGCTAAGAAAACCACGGGAAATTCCAAGCCCTTGGCACTGTGAAGGGTCATCAGGGTGACAGCATCGTCATCCGCATCGAGTCGATCCAGGTCTGTTACCAAAGCTACGCTCTCTAAAAATGCGCCTAGGCTCCAGTCTGCGCTCTCCTCTTTAAAATGCTTGATCACAGTGAACAATTCTTGCACGTTTTGCAATCTTGTCTCTGCATCTTGGGGATTGCCACGGGCTAGTTCCTCAAGATAGCCTGTCCCCTCAAGGACCAACTCTAGCAGATCATCCACAGCCATCTGGCCTGCAGCCTCAAGGAAGGAGCCCATCAGTGCACCAAATTCCAAGAGGGGTTTTTGTGTTCTGCCGATGGCAGCTGCAAGAGATGGCGGTGGGTTTTCTGCCAACAGGCAGATGGTCTGCCAGACTGTGATCTCCTCTTTTTCAGCATAATCAACTAATCTTTGCCAAGTGGTGGCTCCGATGCCTCTGCGAGGCACATTGATAATCCGCTCTAGGGCCACGCTATCTTGGGGATTATAAATCATCCGCAGATAGGCTAAAACATCCTTGATCTCTTTACGGTCGTAGAAGCCCACACTGCCCACGATTCGAAAGGGGATGTTCCGCCAGCGGAACGCTTCCTCCAAAGCCCTGCTTTGGGCATTGGTTCGATAAAGAACTGCAACGTCGCTGTAGGAGCGAGATAGGGTTTGCACCTGGTTGGCAATATAGAGGGCCTCATCCCTCTCATCTTGGGCCTCATATAAAAAGATGGGATCTCCCTGTGCATTTGCAGTCCACAATTCCTTTTTCTGGCGCATGATGTTGTTGGCAATTACCTCATTGGCCGCCTCTAAAATAGTTTTGGTGGAGCGATAGTTTTGCTCCAATAAAACCACCTGTGCCTCAGGGTAATCTTCCTGGAAACGCAAGATATTGCGAATATCCGCACCTCGCCAGCCGTAGATAGACTGATCTGCATCCCCCACAACGCAAATATTGTGGTGGCTAGCTGCCAAGATCTTTGCTAGCTCATACTGGGCGTGGTTTGTATCCTGATACTCATCGATGAGAATATACTCAAAGCGCTTTTGATAGTGGGCACGGACAGCAGCATCCTCCACGAGGAGCCGTACTGCTTCAAATAACAGGTCGTCAAAATCCAATGCCTGATTCTTCCGCAGAAGCTGCTGGTAGCGAAGATAGACCTGAGCGAGGACCTTGTCCTCTAGATCAGTGCTATTTTGCTGAGCAAATTCACTGGGCCCAACTAGCTCATTTTTCGCCCGGCTCACCTTGCCCAACATGGCTCTGGGGTCAAACTTTTTCGAATCATAATTTAACTCAGAGAGGGCCTTGCGCATGGTGGTGAGCTGATCTGAAGCATCGTAGATCACAAAATTATCAGGCAGGCCAATGCTCTCACCATGGCTTCTGAGCATCCGCACGCAGGCAGAGTGGAAGGTGCTGATCCAATTCGGTGCAGCTCCCATCACCAAGTCCTCCACCCGCTGGCGCATCTCTCCTGCTGCCTTGTTGGTAAAGGTAACTGCGAAGATACTCCCGGGGCTCACTCCCATAGATAGCAGTTGGGCGATCCGATAGGTGAGAACCCGGGTTTTGCCACTGCCAGCTCCAGCCAGTACCAACAGTGGACCGTCTGTAGACAGTACTGCTTCCTTCTGACCGGGATTTAGTTGCTCTAAATAATCCACTTTCTCCCCTCCTCTGCAAAGGTAAAACAGGATAGAATCAAAGGCGGCACCAAATTTGTCCCCCAGCTGCCAGGCACCCAAGTGGGCTTTCCCCGCTCTTCGATTCTTTGTGCCAGCTCCAAAAAGCTGGCAGTAAAACGCAGGGGCACAACAGGTCTCTGTAGCCTGCCCCCCTCTACAAGTAAGCAATCACGAATTGTGCCAGTAAAGGTTGCGGTTTTAGGATTTACCAGGCCCAAATAATGGAAACGAGGTATGTAGAGGCCATCGCCTAAACTGGCTAGGGGATCCTCTGCTCTTCCCCCGGCCAGAACTAAATTCAAAGGCAGGGGCCCTGAGTCCTCCCAAGGTGGGAGGCTATGACCACTGCTTTTTGTGCCCAGGCGTCTGGCTGTAGCCAGGTCCGTCACAGGGCCCTGGGTTTTTCCCCCCTCCACTAAAGAGGGGCAGCTACGGGTAGTGCCCTCAAAATCAAAAGGCAGGCCCCCTGTAGCTTGCCAGTTATCTGCTAGGGTAAATGTATCTCCCCCAAGGATCTTCAGCTCAGGAAGGAAGCTGGCTCCCTCCAGGTATTCCCTGCCACCAAAGCCGCTGTGGGCGATCCCCTCCACCAGATCTAGGGCAGCACTGGGGCCCAAAAGCACACGATAGCGTCCAGGAGGAAGGGCCAATGGCTCCCCCCGGCTGGCTACAAAATCCAGCTGCGCCTCTCCTAGCTCCTCCAATGAAGGGGCTACAAGCTCGGCAAAGCCGTTGCCACTGAGAAAAAAATGGGCCTGGGTGCTTAGAGCCGTGCGTAGGAGCCCCAAAGAGTTAATTACAGTCAGCTGCCTTGACTTTACCTGAAGCATGCCAGCTACCTCTTCTTTACCTAGAAGCTGGCCGCGGACAAATTCCGAAGCGCGGCCAGGCGAGGGCAAAGGGGGCAGATCAGCTTCAGCTAGCTCACATATAGGAGCAGCTAAGAGGAGCTGTTCGCAGCCTGAGCTGTGCTCTAGGAGAGCTTCTGCCTCCTGCCAAGCCCGCTCTAGGGCCCACTGAGGTGCCCCCTCTGCCTGGCCACTGGCAACACAGCTGCCTCGGCCTAGCTTCACGTAAGCAAAAAAGCTCTCGGTTGAAGTTGGCTGCAAGATCTGAGAGTGAGCAAGCCGCAGGCTCCCCACTCGCTCGTGGATTAAAACTAGGTGGCAATCCAAGCCAGATTTCTCTGCCCGGGCCCGTGCTTTCTGTAAGAAGTCTGTCTTCATCTTCTGCCTCCAAAGGCCACAGCCACATCCCGAAAGCGAGCAGGAGATACTCTATGCCCTACCCGCACTACCTGCAGTGGCAACCCTTTGCCGCAATTGGGCACAGTCTGCCACTGGGTCTCGCGTGAGATCCCATCGCAGCTAGACCAAAACTGAGGCGTGGTGCCCCAGTAAACAGGGCTTCGCACCAGGCCCTGGATCTTTCCCCGTTGGATCAGGTAGCCTGCCTCGGCGCTGAACTGGAAGTTCAAGCGCCTCTGATCTATGCTCCAAGAATCGGGGGTATCCAAAAGTAGCCCTAACTCCACCCCGCGGATCAATTCAGCCATAGTAGCTTCTCCTGGCTCTAAATTCACATTGGTCATTCTAATTAGCGGCAGATCTCGCCAGGATGCTGCCCGCATGGCCCCTCCAGAGCTACCTTTTATATTATGTTCCCGACTAGAAAGATAGCCCTCTGCCACACCTCCTCGCACAAGAGGTATAGCCTGGGCTGCAGTTCCCTCATCATCGAAGCCAAAGCTGCCCACAGCACCAGAGGCTGTGGCATCGGCTGTGACATTAACCAGGGGAGAGGCTATAGGTGAACCCAAGCGATCTGGGGTCAGAAAACTGCCTCCAGCTAGGCTTTCTTCTGTACCCTGGGCCCTGTCTAGTTCCAAGGCATGGCCAAGGGACTCGTGCACCTGCAAGGCCAGCTGGTTGCCCGAGAGGATCAGATCTAATTGGCCCCTAGGCGCTGGCGGAGCTGAAAGTAGCTCCCCTGCCTCATGAGCAATTTCCGCAGCCCTTCGGGGCAGATTCGCAGCTAAGATGGATTCAAAACCCGCCTGAGCAAAGCCACCGCCTAGGCAGTTGGGGGCAGAGCGCACAATTATATGATTTCCATCTGTGGCTACCACCCTGAGGCTATAGCCGGATTCAGTTTTCCGCTGCTGGATGCGAGCGCCTGTGCTATTGAGAAACAGCTGCTCTTCTTGAAAAAAGATGAGAGCTGCTTTGCTTGCTACAACCTTTGCACAAGAACGCAGTTGCCCCTCTATCTCCCCTAAGATCTCCTGCTTCTGGGGAAGGGGTAGCGAGAATGGATCTTGCAGGCACGAACTTTGCCACTGAGCTTGAATTCTAGATGTTGGCGGGAGCTTCGTTTTTTTTATTCTCGCCATAGCCCGGGCCAGTTCTACTGTCTTGAGCACTGCCTCCCGACTTTGTTGGCAGGTGGCAGCAAAACCCCAACCACCGTTCCAGATCCGAATCGCAAGTCCCCAGCTGGTACTACGGTTGGGAGGAAGACAATGTCCATCAGCCCTCACCAGCGCCTCTGTGGTCTCGCTTTCAGCCCGCACCTCCACATACTCCACAAGTGGGGCTGCAGTATTGAGAGCGAATTCGGCTAGCTCTAAAAGTTCTTTGTTCATGGGATCAAAAGAATCTGCCCTACCTCAAGGCGGTAGGGAGGCTGGATTCTATTTACCTCAGCTAAAACACCATCTGTTAGTTTATACTGCTCTGCAATTGAGCTGAGGGTTTGGCCAGCTTTCACAGTATGATAATGGGCAGGGTAGGTGGCCTCTCCTTTGCCTGTGATCAAGTAGGTATAATTGGTGAAGCCCTGATCTAACAGGCGGCTGGAGTCATTGTACCTAGCCTGGCTTGTGGAGCAGCCTAAGACTATGGAAATCAGGGTTCTGCCCTGGCGCTTTGCTGCTGCTGCCAGGCAATAACCTGCCTCGTCTGTATAACCTGTCTTAATGCCTAAACAATCTGGGTACTCCCGGACGATCCTGTTGATGTTTTTAAACTCCCGGCTGGCGCTACCCCAGGGAACCTGACACCGTTGGCTACCAACGATCTCAGCGAGGTTGGGGTCTGCCAGCAGGGCCCGGGCAATCAGCGCCAGATCATAGGCAGTTGAGACGTGTCCTGGGGCTGAAAGACCACTGGGATTGATAAAATGCGAGCTAGTTGCGCCCAACTCTTGAGCTCTGATGTTCATCAACTCTGCAAAGGCCTCAATGCTACCTGCAGCACCTATAGCCACTGCCTGGGCAGCATCATTACCTGAAAGCAGCAGCATACCCCAAATCAGGCTCCCCAGCTGAATCTCACTGCCTGCCATCAGTCCCACCCGGGCGCCAGAGGCTCGGGTAGCAACGCGAGGGATCTCTACAGGTAGCTCTAGATCTCGACCCTGGGCTGCCACCAGCGCCGTTAGCATTTTTGTAAGGCTAGCTGGGGCCACTTGTCTGTGGGCAGCTTTAGCATAAAGTACCTGTCCGGTTTCAGCGTCCATTAGCACTGCAGCTGTGGCATCTAGGCCAATATGATAATCCACCACAGGTTCCTGCAAATTAATCACCTGGGTTGGTGGCAGCTCTTTTGGGCGTCGCCTCCCGCGGAGGAAAATGCTTCCCAGCACAAGGAGACACAGTAGCCCAATTAAAATGTAGTCGCCTCGTCTATTGCGCCGCCTTCTCCTCAACCTTTCATCTCCTGCCTTCTTTTGGCGAGTTCCGCGTAGATTTTCTGGGGTTCAATCTGGTGGTGTGCCAACAGAACAAGCAGGTGATAGAGGAGATCTGAGGCCTCGTAGATGATCTCGGCGGGATCATTATTTTTCGAGGCGATAATGGTCTCTGCTGCCTCCTCTCCCACTTTTTTGAGAATCTTATCTTGCCCTTTTGTAAAGAGGTAGTTGGTGTATGAGCCCTCCTGAGGGTTCGCTTTTCTGTCCAAAATCACCTGGTATAAATCTGCTAGGATCTGTGCATCTGACATTTTCCTCCACCTTCCTGGCTTAAGATTAGATTATGAAAACAGGAGCGGTTACCTGTATGGCAGGCCACCCCTCCCACTTGTTCAACCCTAATTAGTAATGTATCCCAATCGCAATCAGCTCTGATCTCCCGTACCCATTGGATGTGGCCTGAGGTTTCCCCTTTGGTCCAGAGCTGCTGGCGGGAGCGGCTCCAAAAACAGGTTTTGCCCTCCTCCAATGTACGCTCTAAAGACTGCCGAGACATATAGGCCAGCATCAGTACATCTCCCTTTTGGTCATCCACGACAATGGCGGGGATCAAGCCCTGATTGTCAAACTTAAGCTGATCTAACCATTCCATGAAGCTCCTCCTTCTCAAAATTATTCTTCCCCTCCCCTGTGGATTCCTGCCTAGTGGCTTATTCTCCTTTGGTGTGACTGAAGCCACCGATTGTAAGCTGGGGACAGGCTGCCACCAGCTGGGCAAGGAATTCTCGCATCCCCAATGCCGCCCCTTCCACCAAGGGAAGGTATTGTTCCATCAGCCTCGGGTCGATGTTCAAATTTCGCAGTTGCACCATCTGCACCCCAGCTCGCCCAATAACATCAATTAAGGCCGCAAGTTCCCCTTCCCGATCTGTAATCCCAGGGAAAGTTAAAAGGTTCAATGAGGTATAAACACCCTGCTCTTTAGCAAGAGTCAAGGATTCTACAACGCGGGAAAAATCATACTGGGGTCTGTGGTAGGCGTGATAAAGCTTGGGGTTTACGCTCACAAGGCCCACCCGCACTGCATCTAGGCCCTGCCGAGCCAACTTCAAAAGCCCCTCTGTGGCGCCACCGTTAGTATTGATGTTGATGGTGCCCCGCGCAGTACGCTTGCGGATCTCGCCGATTGCCTGAGCCCATAGCTCAGCTTCCAGTAGTGGATCTCCCTCACAGCCCTGACCGCCGCTGATCATAGGGTCCTCTCCCCGTTCTAGGTGGGCAGAGGCCAGCTCTACAATCTCCCCGAGAGTGGGAACAAAATCAATCCGACTCTGAGGCGAGGGACAGCACTCGCTGCTCTGCAGAGAAATACAGCCCCTGCAGGCTGCATTGCAGCGACCAGAGACTGGAATTCCTCCCTCCCAGCGGTTGTAGAAAATGTTTTGGGCGGTAAAGCATTGGTACTCACGAGCGCAATTGGCCAGGTGCTTTACCAATCGATTGAGGGGAAATTCCTCCAGTTTTTCCCGGATGGCCTGCTCTAGATGTGGCAGGTTGAAAAGATGAGGGGCCCACCTGGGATCCTGATCTACCTTCATGGCAGCTACATTAAGCTCATCGTTGTGAAAGCAAACTGCAGTATAGCCGAAGAGGGGCAGAATAGTATCGTCAGCTGGAATGCCGGCAGGTGCCAACAGGCGCATGTAGCCTGAGGGAAGGAGGGCACCTACTGCCCAGCCATCGAGCTCTCGTGCCTCGCCTGAGGCGGAAATGCCAACGGCCCATCTGCCAGGCATAGCCGCTAAAGTAGAGCCTGGGGGCAGGGGGATCAGATCCTCTCTAGCCAGCTCCCATAGCTCGCCGCCACTGGCCCCCACAGGGGCTAGCAGGGGATCTTCCAGCAATTCTCCTTGCTGGTTACAATAGGCAAGTTGCAAAAACCATACCTCCTAAATAAGAAAAATGGGAGCGGCCAAGCCACCTCCCATCGCAATTGCAAATGGCGGAGAGAGTGGGATTCGAACCCACGAGGCAGTTACCCGCCTACCGCTTTTCGAGAGCGACGGTTTCAACCACTCACCCATCTCTCCGTTGACGAAAGAAATCTTGCATCAGGGCCTTGCATTCTCCAGAGCGCACCTGGCCTTTTACCTCAAGCCTGTGGTTGAGTCTACTGTCCCGCAGTAGATCAAAAAGAGAATCCACAGCTCCCGCCCTCAGATCAGCTGTTCCATAAACCAGCCGCTCCACTCGCGCCCAGATCAGGGCTCCTGCGCACATAATACATGGCTCCACAGTAACATACAGCGTTGTGCCAGTGAGGCGCCAACCACCTTTTGCTATCCCAGCCTCCCGAAGGGCCAAGACCTCAGCATGGGCAGTAGGATCGCCTGTGGTCTCACGAAGGTTATGGGTCCGGGCCAGTAGCTCCTGCCCCTCTACCAAAACAGCACCAATTGGTACCTCGTCCTTGGCAAAGGCGGCTTTGGCTTCCTCCAGGGCCAGACCCATCCAGTAATTATCGTCAAATAATGGTTTCATGCTGCCCCTATTTTACCACACCATATCCTAGGGTGCAAGGATCTTAATGCAGAAAATCTGCCACCAATTTGCCGATTGTCTCCAACTCCACTAAAAAGCCATCGTGACCTGCAGGTGAGTTGATAATTTCAAAGTGAGTCTCAACCCTCGCCTCCCGGCAGAGAGCTGCAATCTGGGCCTGCTCCTGAGGTAGATAGAGCACATCTGAGCTCAGTCCCACAACAAGCACAGGTCCCCCTATTCTAGCTACTGCCTGGGGAAGAGAACCATAGCCCCTGGCAAGATCATATAGATCCATGGCTCGGGTGAGGTAGAGGTAGGTATTGGCATCAAAGCGCTGCACTAGTTTCTGGCCTTGGTGGTGGAGATAGCTTTCAACTTGAAAACCCCCAGACCACGAATCCCAACCTGAGCCCGCTCCCAAAAGCTCTGCACGACTTTTGATCTCCCCTTGCCAGCCCCGGCCAAAACGCGACTGGAAAAGCTGAGGGCTTTTGTATGACACCATAGCGATCATCCGAGCCAACCCCAGGCCCCTTTGGGGCCCTGGGCCTTGATAATTCCCTCCCCTCCAGGCAGGGTCTGTCATAATGGCCCAACGGCCAAGCTCGCTTTGGGCAATCTGCTGGGCTGTGGCTGCAAGGCCTGTGGCCAAGGGGATCACCTTGCTCACATACTCAGGATAGGTCACGGCCCACGCTAGAGCCTGCATGCCACCCAATGAACCTCCCACCACTGCAGAGAGCTTTTTGATACCTAGCTTTTGGCATAATAAATACTGAGCCCGCACCATGTCTCCCACTGTGATGATGGGAAAGTCCAAGCCCCAAACCTTGCCTGTATCAGGATTTGTGGAGCTGGGACCTGTGGAGCCGTAGCAACCCCCTAGAACATTGCTGGCCACCACAAAAAATTTCTTGGTATCAATTGGTTTTCCCTCTCCCACTAGCCCCTCCCACCAGCCAGGGCTATCTTGGGGATTGTGACTTGCCACATGGGCATCTCCTGTGAGGGCGTGGGCGATGAGAATTGCATTGTCGCAGCTCTCATTTAAGTGGCCATAGGTCTCATAGGCCAGTTCCACAGAGGGAAGCTCTTTTCCTGAATCTAGAGGAAATGCTTCCCTTATGGTTATAATTTTTCTGTGTTCGCCCTTCATGGGGCCAAAGCCTCCCCGAGATCTGCTTTCAAATCTTCTACATCTTCAAGTCCCACAGACAGGCGGATCATCTCAGGTTGAACACCACAGGCTCTTTGCTCATCCTCTGTGAGCTGTTGATGAGTAGTGGAACCTGGATGGATGACTAGAGATTTTGTATCGCCAATGTTAGCCAAAAGCAGAAATAGCTTCAGCTTATCAATTAAAGTTTTAGCAGCGTCAGCTCCTCCCCGCACACCAAAGGTGAGAACTGCGCCTGTGCCCCGGCTGAGGTATTTTTGGGCAAGCTGATGATCAGGGCTGGTGGGCAGGGCAGGATAGTTCACCCATGCTACCTTTTCCTGCTTTCGGAGCCAGCTTGCAAGCTCTAGTGCATTGTCGCTATGCCGCTGCATTCTCAAAGCTAAGGTCTCAAGACCCTGAAGGAACAAAAAAGCATTGAAGGGGCTCAGGGCTGTGCCCAGATCCCTTTGCAGCTGAGCCCGGGCTTTGAGGATAAAGGCGCCTTTGCCTGCTGCCTCCAAATAAGAAAGGCCATGATAGCTGGGATCGGGCTGGCAGAGGTCAGGAAATTTGCCATTATCCCAGGGAAAGCTGCCTCCATCTACAATCACGCCACCGATGCTGGTGCCGTGGCCACCAATAAATTTGGTAGCAGAGTGGATTACCACATCTGCCCCCCACTCAAATGGCCTACATAAGTAGGGGGTAGCGAAGGTGTTGTCAACATAAAAAGGGATCCCAGCCTTGTGGGCAACCTCGGCAATTGGCTCCAGATCCAAAACGTCAATTGCGGGATTCCCTAGGGTTTCGCCAAAAAGCAATCGGGTTCGATCACCAATTGCAGCGGCAAAGCTTTCCGCTGTTGGTTCCACAAAATGAGTTTTGATTCCCAATTTACCCAATGTGTGACCGAGAAGGTTAATTGTGCCTCCATATAAATTAGTGGAGGCGACAATTTCATCGCCTGCTTGGCAAATATTCAAGATCGCCAGTAATATTGCTGCCTGGCCAGAGGAGGTGGCCAGTGCACCTACCCCTCCCTCTAAAGCTGCGATTCGCTCCTCAAAAGCTGCCACTGTGGGATTACCGATCCTGCTGTAGATATTACCCTCTACTTTCAGGGCGAAGAGGTCTTCGGCGTGTTGTGTATCTTGGAAAGCATAGGATGATGTTTGATAAATTGGCATGGCGCTGGCCCCGGTTGTAGGATCAGGTCGCACACCACTGTGCAAAGCTATTGTTTCGAAAGCATATTTTGTCATGATAAACCCTCCATTGCCCCTACCTAGGGGCTAATGTATAGTAAAGCAGTGTGTTTTAAATGCTTTTAAGTATTTTATCACTCCCAGCGTTGCCGGTCAAGGGAAAAAATGGTTATACCCGTATTTTGATCCTACGAGAAATCTTTGCTTGCTAAATACACATGTTTAGAAATTTAACATTCGCAAGCAAACCCCAACTCAACTGTACGCTCTAAAGAAGAGGGCCTCTTGAGGTGCCCTCTTCTTGTTCAAATTCCTATTGACTTTCTTCTAAAATATGGTTAGAATACTAACTGTCTGGAATCTAACCATAACTTAAAAGGAGGTACTTATGAAAAAGCCGACCACAAGCTTAATTGGAACTAATTTGCTTGAGTTTATGATGCTTTACCATCGGAAATTCGCGATCTTCTTTCACAAGCAATCCCTTTCTCAAGAATTTCCCCTGAACAAAAACCAAAAGCGAGTTTTATTAATCTTAAAACACCACAGGGGGGTCACCCCTACCTTTTTAAGTCAGGGGCTGGATTTACAAAAGGGCAGTCTAACTACTCTCATCGATTCCCTAGAAGAGATGGCGTTGGTAAAGCGGGAGACAGACTCGAAAGATCGGCGGAGGGTACATTTATTTTTGACTGAAAAAGGTGAGCTTGCCATCGGGGCCATTTTAAACGAATATCGGCATTATCTAGAACAACTCTTGAGCACTTTAAGTGATACGGAACTGGAACAGTTCCAAAAGAATTTAGACGCTACAATAACTATCTTAAAAAAAATCGGAGGCTGAACCATGGATCGATCTAAAATTTTAGGAGAAGAGAAGATTGGAAGGCTCCTTTTGAAATTCTCTATCCCAGCTGTAATAGGAATGTTAATTAGTGCCCTCTATAATATTGTAGACAGGATTTTTATTGGTCGTGGTGTAGGCTCCCTAGGGATTGCAGGAGTAACAATCGGGTTTCCCATCGTCACCATTATCATGTCCTTTGCCATCTTAATCAGCGTTGGAGCTTCAGCTCTGATTTCTATTAAATTGGGGGAGAAAAACAAACAGGGGGCTGAATCTATTTTAGGCAATGCTACGGTACTGCTTTTCATCGCAAGTTTGGTCATTACCACCATCGGGCTTGTGGCCACCGATCCCCTCTTGCGATTATTTGGAGCTAGCAATACCACTTTACCCTATGCAAAGGCCTACATGCAAATCATCTTATGTGGCACAATTTTTCAAATGATCGAATTTGGAATGAATAGTTTTATCCGGGCAGAAGGCAATCCCAAAGTTGCTATGATCACCATGCTGATTGGTACCGTCCTGAACATCATCCTAGATCCCCTCTTTATCTTTGTCTTCAAGATGGGAATTAAAGGCGCTGCAATAGCAACAGTTATTTCTCAAGCTGTAGCCGCAACCTGGGTCTTGAGATACTATTTGAGGGGCCATAGCTCATTGAAGCTGAGAACTACCAATTTAAAACTTGACCCTGGTATTGTCAAACGGATTGCGGCTATAGGTTCTGCCCCCTTTATCTCCCAATTTGCTGCAAGTGCTACCGCAACGGTTATGAATAATAGTACGCTAATCTATGGGGGCGATACTGGTGTTTCTGCCATGGGAATCATCCAGATCATGAGTCTGCTGCTCCTGATGCCTATTTTGGGTATTAACCAAGGGATTCAGCCCATTATCAGCTACAATTATGGGGCGAAAAAATATTTGCGGGTCAAAGAAACCTTAAAACTAGCTATTACCGTTGCTGCTGTGTGGGGAGCTTTAGGATCCCTTGTAATTTTTATGAGAGCTGAGCAGCTAATTTCAGTCTTCAATAAAACAGATCTAGAATTGATCCAAATGGGGTCCTTGGGGATTAAAATCTATTTATCTCTCTTTTTTCTGGCCGGTGTCCAAATTGTATGCAGTGGCTATTTCCAGGCGGTAGGAAAGCCGAAGCCAGCCTTGTTTCTAAGTGTTCTCAGGCAAGTAGTTCTTTTAATTCCACTGGCCATCATCCTTCCTCGCTTCTTCAAGCTCCGCGGCATCTGGTTTTCAGGGCCCCTTTCCGATTCTTTAGCATTTTTGATTACAATCGTCTGGATCCTGAGGGAATTGAAGCTATTGGAAAAGCAGCATGGGGCAAACAAGGATCTACAAAAAGCAGAGACTATTATCTAGCTAGCCTTGGCAAATCTATATTCGCCTCTGTACTCTTTCAACTGCTCGGGCATAATTAGCCTCCCCTACTCGTATATATGCATTAGGAAAACATACGGGAGGCAAGCAAATGAACAAATGGCTTAGTGGTCAAAAACGCAAGGCCTATCTAACAGCTCTAGCGGCCGTTGCCATCACAGTGGCCATGGTAATCTACCCTGAAGAATCCTTTCGCTCTTCTCTCGAGGGACTGAAAATCTGGTGGGAAATTGTTTTCCCAGCCCTGCTTCCCTTCTTTATCGTCTCGGAGATCTTAATGGGCCTGGGCGTTGTGCATGCCATGGGGGCGCTGTTGGAACCGCTGATGCGTCCTTTATTTAACGTTCCCGGAGTGGGTGCTTTTGCTATGGCCATGGGCCTTGCCAGTGGCTATCCTATAGGTGCCAAGATCACAGGCAGACTTAGAAAAGAAAACCTCTGCACCAAAGTTGAAGCAGAGCGTTTGCTGTCATTTTCCAATACTGCAGATCCACTTTTTTTGGTGGGCGCTGTGGCTGTAGGAATGTTCCATAATCCAGCTTTAGGTGGGGCAATTGCTGGCGCCCATTATCTGTCTGCCATTTTATTAGGATTTATTATGCGGTTCTACGGGATGAGAGAGCCCTCCTTTACCAAGGAGGAACGCAAAGAAAATCTCTTCCGCAAGGCAGCAAGAGAGCTTTATCGAGCAAGGCTAGCAGATGGCCGTCCCTTTGGACAGATCTTTGGCGATGCAGTGCGGGAATCTGTTAATTCCCTCTTGTTTGTTGGCGGTTGTATTATGGTCTTCTCGGTGCTGATTCGGGTCTTAACCCTGGTGGGATTTATAGGGTGGATTAGTAGAGGACTGGGAACTGTGCTGGCAGTATTCGGTGCTCAGCGGGGAATTGTGGAGCCCCTGGTCAGTGGAATCTTTGAGATTACAATTGGCAGTGAGCTGGCAGCAAAAGCTAATATTCCTCTCTTCCAGCAACTAATTGCTACTAATGCCATCATCGCCTGGAGCGGGCTTTCTGTTTTCTCTCAGGTGGCAACAATGACAAATGACACCGACATTAGCCTTTTGCCATACATGTTCGCCCGGATTCTGCAGGCAATAATTGCAGGGCTCCTAACCTTCCTTTTCCTAAGTCCTGCGCAGAAGGTTTCTGGACCTGTAGTGGTTATCTCATCCCCTTCGGTGATGGCAAGGCTAGGCCAATCCAGTTTGCTGCTGCTATTTATCATTCTGCTGCTGTTTATCATAGGCCTGGTCTTTGCCCTGCTGTGGCGAAAGCGGATCGTCTTTTTTTCAGTAAACAAGAATGCTAAACTATAAAACAAGGGGCAGCACGAAATGGGTGGTCTAATATGAAGATCACCCTTTTTTCATACTCTTTTTTTGAGGCTAGTTTTTCTGTTGCTTGCTCAGCTCATCCTGCCCCCGCCTCACAGTATTGAGAGTCTTTTCTAATTGTTCCTCAAGTGCTACTAAAACCTGCTGTGCATAATTGGCTGCTCCATGGGCTATTTGGGTTGCATCCTCTTTTGCAGAGTCCATCACTGCTGCAGCCTGCTCCTTTGCTAAGCGGAGGATTTCGCTCTCCTCAATTAACTTTTGAATGTATTCTTTGGCCTGCTCAATCATCTTCTGGGCCTCAGCCTTACTCTCCTCCAGGAGGCGTTCCTTTTCCTTAGCTACCCACTCTGCCCTTTTCACCTCTTCGGGCAAAGAGACCCGAAGCTTGTCCACAATATCATAGAGATCATCTGTGGAAACTAGGCTCTTGCCAGTTAAGGGAACATGGGGGCTGTCCTCTGCCAACTCCTCAAGCTGGTCCAATAATTGCATCAAATTTACTTTTTTCACAGACTGGCCCTCCTCTGCTCTTGATACTTTTTTTTCAACTGCTTAACTACCACTGGCGGTACAAGACCTGCAACGCAGCCGCCGAAGCTTGCTGCCTCTCGAATGGCACTTGAACTGAGAAAAGAATACTCAGTATTGGTCATCATGAAAACCGTCTCCACATCCGGGTAGAGTTTGTGATTCATGGCTGCTAGTTGAAACTCAAATTCAAAGTCTGAGATAGCACGCAGCCCCCGGACAATGGCCCCTGCCTCTTTTACTTTCGCATAGTCCACAAGGAGGCCATAGAAGGAGTCCACCTCCACATTTTCCAAATCCTCAACGGATTCTCTGATCATTCCCATCCGTTCCTCAACTGTGAACAACGGTTGTTTAGAAGGGTTTTCAAGCACAGCCACAACTAGGTGGTCAAATAAACAGGCAGCCCGCTGAATAATATCCAAATGACCATTGGTAATTGGATCGAAGCTACCTGGATAGATTGCAAGCATGATTACACATCCTCGTTTTTGTAAAAGTTCAAAGCTGTCTGCCCGTACTCTGCACGTCTATAAAGGTTAAGAGGGCCCACGCTAGCTGGCAATTCCTCTTTAGAGAGAGTTTCAGCAATCACTAAACCCCCGTTTGCAATTAAATTGGAGCCTACTGCCAGTTCCATCACCTTTGGCACTAGAGCTTTATTGTAGGGGGGGTCTAGAAAAATAAGCTGAAATTCATCCCTCGCCTTGGCCAGGACCCCGATTGCCCGCTCTGCGGACAGGCGCAAGAGCTTTGCCCTATGTTCTAAGCTTGTCCTCTGTAAATTCTCTAAGATTATCTCCTGGGTGTAGCGACTCTTTTCCACAAAGACAGCTCTCGAGGCACCTCTGCTTAAGGCTTCAATGCCTACAGCACCGCTGCCTGCAAAAAGATCCAAAAAATTTGCAGCTTCTACAGTGGGGCCTAAAATAGCGAATAGTGCCTCCCGCACCCGATCTGAGGTGGGACGGGTGGCAAGGCCACCGGGTGCTTTCAATTTCAAGCCACCTGCGGTGCCTGCGATCACACGCAAAAGAAAACCTCCTATTTTTTACCATTGCTTTATTTGCATAAGTAACCTTTAACTGGGCATCATACTAACATCAATCCCAGCAGGAGGTGAGATGCCACTATAATTTGGGCTAACTCCCAAAGTTCCTGCTGTTACCAATATTGGAGGGAAGAACTGCCTGGGAAAAAAGCTTACCCTCCCCCAGTGGCTCTTCCTCCAGTTTCTCCTCTCCCACCGAATGGCGGCATTTTTTATGCCGCCATTCGCTTATTTAAGCAAACAATAGCTCACTGCTAAAGTCCCTGGGCCAACATGGGTACCGATCACAGGCCCGATCTGCTCCACGAAAAGCTCTACATTTGCAAAGCGTTTTTTGATTTCCGCTGCTAGCTGCATGCTTTCCTCGGGAGCTTCTGCATGGGATAAGCCCATCCGCAGCCGCTGCCAGCTGCTACCGGTGGCTTGCCTTACCTTCAAATCTTCTTCTATCATCTCTAGGATCCTATTTGTGGCCCGCTTCTTGCCCCGCACCCGCTCTACAGGGGTCACTATGCCATCAGTTATCGTCAACAGAGGTTTCACATTCAGCATGGTACCGAGGAATGCCTGGGCTCTACCGATCCTGCCATTGCGCTGCAGATATTCTAAGGTATCCACCACAAAATAGACAGAGGAGTCTGCCTTGGCAGCTGCAGCTCGAGCTAAGACTTCCTCTTTACTACCACCTGCGTTGGCCACTTCCGCTGCAGCTAAAACCTGTACAGCTGTGCCCACAGATGCAGACTCACTATCGATCACAACAAGATCCAGCTCTGGTAATGAGGCAGCTGCAACCTTGGCTGATTGATAAGTACCGCTAAATTTACTTGAGAGATGAATGGAGACGATGGTCTCCGCCTCCTGGCTTAGTTCTTTATATAACTCCATAAACTCGCCAGGGGAAGGCTGGGAAGTGCGGGGTAGTATTTTTGCGACCTGCAACTTTTGATAAAACTCCGGCGGAGACAGCTCTACCTGATCCTTATATACCTCATCGCCAAAGTGGACGTTGAGAGGAACCATTGCAAGATTCCAGCTTTGACAAGATTCCAAATCCAGATCTGTTGTGGAATCCGTGACTACTATCACACGCTGTTGTGCCATCTTATCCTCCTTTTTCGCCCTGAGAAGGGGACTATTCCACAGAAATTATATAATAATAAAGAGGCTGTCCCCCATAGTGGACCTCTACATCATAATCGGGGTATTGTTTTTCAAGTTGGGCGGTGAGATCTTCCACCTCTCCCGACTCCACATCCTGACCCCAATACACAGTGATAAGCCCCGCATCTTCGCTGGCCATAGCAGCTATCAGATCCAGCGTTACAGCTGTGCGGGCTTTGCCCACTACTTTAATTTCCCCATTTGCCAGACCCAAACTATCATGCTGATCGATGGTGAAGCCATTGAGCTGGGAATTGCGCACAGCATAGGTGACCTCGCCTGTTTGCACTCCCCGCATAGCAGCTTCCATCCGCTCCAGGTTCTCCTCTAGTGGGTCGGCTGTATTCAAGGCTAAAAGGGCAGCGAGTCCCTGGGGGATGGTCTTGGTTGGCACTACAGAAACTGTCTTTTTCGTTAGCTCTGTGGCCTGCTGAGCTGTGAGGATCACATTGCCGTTGTTGGGCAACACAATCACATTGGCAGAAGGTACTTTCTCTATGGCTGCTACTAAATCTTCAGCTGAGGGGTTCATGCTCTGGCCGCCCTCGATGATGGCATCTGCCCCTAAACTTTTGAAGATGGAGCTAAGGCCGTCGCCTGTGGTTACTGCCACCACAGCCAGCTCCTTTTGGGGCAGCTCCTCCTGCTGGGGGGCAAACTCCTGGCTCTGCTCCCGCATGTTTTCAATGTGAATCTCCTTCAGGCTGCCGCGTTTGAGGCAAATCTCAAGGACTTCTCCTGGGTGGTTAGAATGTACATGCACTTTAGTTAGCTGGGGCGAGCCCACCACCAGAAGGCTATCCCCCAACTCCCCAAGCTCTGAACGCAAAGTATCTAAAGAAAAACCCTCACCCATTACCAACAGCTCTGTGCAGTATGTGAAGTTGATGGGACCCTGATCCACAACTGGGGCAAAGATTGCTTCCTCCTCTACAGGCAAAGCTTCCTCTGGTGCTTCCTCGCCTTTAAGGGCCATAATTGCCCCTTCGATAATAAACACCAGTCCCTGGCCACCTGCATCCACTACCCCTGCTTCTTTCAAAACTGCTAGCATCTGAGGGGTGCGTGCTAAAGAATCCACAGACCCCCTATGCCAGGCCTCCAGTACTCCCAGCACATCCTTGCCTTGTGCTGCAGCCTGAACGCAGGCCCGCGCCCCTTCCCGTGCTACTGTGAGGATGGTGCCCTCTGTTGGCTTCATCACAGCCTGATAGGCTGTGCGTGCTGCCATTTCAACTGCTTTAGCAAGCTCACCTGGGCCCACTTGCTCCTTACCCGCAAGGCCCAAACTCAGGCCCCGCAAGAGTTGAGATAGTATTACCCCAGAGTTGCCTCTGGCGCCCATGAGGGAACCAAAAGCAAATGCCTCAGCCACGCTACCCAAATCTTGGGCTGTGACCTTATCCAACTCCCTCACTGCAGCCCCCATGGTGAGGGCCATGTTGATCCCTGTATCCCCATCGGGAACAGGAAAAACATTGAGGGCATTTACCATCTCTTTATTTTGTTCTAGCCGCCTGGCTGCCCCTTTTGCAAATAGACGGAAATCCTGGGCAGTCAGCCACTCCCATTTCACGCGCAAACGACCCCCTAAACTACTCTCTTTTTAACGTCCTGATCCTGCTTGGCGACGACTCGCACGCCCTGGACCACAACATCGATCCTGTTAATATGCAAGCCCACCATGCTATCGAGGGCATAGCGCACCCGCTCCATCACATTGTGCGCTACCTCTGAGATCCTGACTCCGTATTGAACTATGATGTAGAGGGTGATATTGACACCATCTTCGGTAATGGCAACCTCCACCCCTCGATTGAGGTTATCCTGTCCCAAAAGTTGGGCGATCCCATCCTGCAGCCTCCGGGCTGCCATCCCTACTAGCCCATAACATTCGCTGGCAGCTTTGCCTGCAATAATTCCCACTACCTCATCGGCAATATTGATCTGGCCTAGCTCATTGAGCATCTCTTTACTCACCACACCACCCCCTATCACTTAAATTATCCTATTGCTGGTCGGCCGTGAGGGCATTCAGATCCGCTACCAATGCGTCTACATCGATCCCATGCATTCTAGCTCCAGCTTCAATGCTCTCCATCATAGCTCCCATGCAGCCGATGCAGCCTAGACCATGACGCATAAAGACATCTTTGGCCTGGGGATGAGCTTGGAGTGCCTCCATAATAGACATTTCCTTTGTAAATTTCATTTTCATCCACCTTTCTCTCAGAAGCTTGCTTTTAGTATTTCTTCCTTCGCTAATCAAAATCCTGCTTGGAGAGAGTTTTTCCTAGGGAGTTGTCAAATACACTTAGGTGTGGTAGAATTATTCATGTTAAAAGACTTGGAAAGGGGCTGAGCCCATGTCACAGAAATGTTCGGTATGCGGCAAGGGACCACAAACTGGAAACAAGGTGAGCCACTCCAACATTAAGACACGCCGTCGCTGGCTTCCTAATCTCCAGCGGGTAAAAATTATGCAAGGTAATTCTCCCCAGCGTGTTTATGTTTGTACTGGTTGCCTGCGCTCAGGCAAAGTGAAAAGGGCATTCTAAGGATTGCCCTTTTTTCATTTTAAAATGAAAAGGACCCGAAACTCGGGCCCTTTTGGGGGAAATTAGTGGGGGAAACTTGAACTCGACTACAAATTGATGATCACAATCAGAGCCGAGATAATACCACCTAAAATCAAAACGGAGCAAAGGCTGACGGTCTTCCGGAACTTAAGTCGCTCCCTGTAACTAATAATCTCCAGTTTTGCCTTTTTGGCATTAATGATCCACCAATGGCGCAGGAGAATCCCCACCAGCACCACTTCCAGCACAATTAAAACATTCCAGAAAAACTTCATGCTTATCTTTACACCTCGAATAAAAAAAGATCCGCCACAAAAAGAAGGCGGACCTTCGTTGTGGCAACTGGCTGTCATGGCCTTTCAGCTTTAGACCCTCTAGCTTTGCGTCCCCAGCTTTCGCTAGGTTTGCCTTTTACACTTCGTCTATGACTACAACATTCTCCTTTTGCAAAAGAACTCCTGCAGCCTAGGTCAAAATTGAACCTTTCAGCCTATTCTCCCCTCGTCCCATAACTAGGACACTACTAGGACCCAAGCGCCAACATAGCCAAAGTGCTGCCATCCTCCAAAGAGATAATTTTCGCCACCCCGGCCTCCACTACTGCAATTGAGGGCGGTCCCCCTTTTGGTAATGAAGGGCTACCTGGGTTGAGGAAGACAACCCCCCCACGCTCCATTAGCTTATACTGATGCGTATGGCCGCTAACCACAAGCTGTGCTCCGAATTTCTGGGCCCACCTTTCCAGTTGCACCTCACCCAAATGCCCATGGGAGAGGAGGATCTTCAGGCCCTCGATTTTAACCAAAGCGTAGGGCTGGTTAACAGGCCAACTGAGAAGCTCCAGATCGATTTGGGCATCACAATTGCCCTGAGAAATTACAACTGGCCAGGGAGAGGCATTGAGCAGCTCCACCAGTCGCATGGGACCGTGCCCCTGGGGCAAGGGGTTTCGTGGGCCATGATAGAGCACGTCTCCCCCATGGAGGACGAGCTGGGAGCCTTGGAAATATTTACTGGCCTCATCCCAGGCCAGGGCCGAGCCATGTGTATCGCTGATGATTCCTATTTTCAAGTCTTTCGCCACCTCTCTTCTAGTTACTTTTTCCATTCGCCATGGTACCATAAATTCCTGCCAAAAAAAGTTCCCCAAATTATTGACAACTACAGCTGCCTGTGCTACCATAATATTGTTATCAATATTATTCTGCTCTGGGGGAGTAGCTCAGTTGGTTAGAGTGCTACGCTCACATCGTAGAGGTCAGCGGTTCGAGCCCGCTCTTCCCCACCATTTTGTAGCTAAAACTTGCACTTCGTGTAAGTTTTTTCTTTTATCTACCCAAATTAATTACGAGGAGGTACTATCATGCGTGCGCTAATTCTCTACAGCACAGCTAACGGAGCAATCCAAAATGCTGCTCAAAATCTATCCCAAGGGCTAGAGCAAAACAATTGGCAAGTGCAGATGCTTACAACTGAAGGCTCCGGACCTATCAACGTTATCCCCTACGATCTGGTCTGCGTTGGCAGCCCTGTTGTGGGCGCTTTCGGCGGCAAAGTAGCAACCGATGTCAGCGAGGCCATCTCCCGCTGCAACCGATTGGACGGGAAAAAAACTATTGCTTTTGTCACACCAAAAATTTTCGGTACTGACAAATCTCTCAGGGCTCTAATGGGCCTTTTAGAATCCCAAGGTGCCAATGTATTTGACTTCCAAGCCATCCGCAGCAGTGCCGATGCCGGGGCCGTAGCGCAAAGAGCAAGGTAATATGGACAAAATCGCGCGGATGAAAGCGCTCCGCGAAGAGCTTCAATACCACAATTGGCGCTATTATGTGCTAGATGATCCCCAAATTTCTGATCAAGAATATGATGCTCTCTTTCGGGAACTGGTAGCCTTAGAACAAGCCAATCCCCAGCTGGTAACAACGGATTCCCCAACCCAAAGGGTGGGGGCGAAGCCCCTCTCTGCTTTCAGAAGTGTCCAGCATCGGATCCCGCTGTCCAGCCTCAGCAATGCCTTCTCCCACCAGGAGCTGGCAACTTTTGTGGAGCGTGTAAGGCGGAATTTAGAGAGCGAAACCTTAGAATTTATGCTGGAGCCAAAAATAGATGGCCTAGCTGTTGCCCTTACATACGAAAACGGTAGCTTCACCTTAGGGGTCACCCGGGGCGATGGCACCGAAGGTGAGGATGTCACAGGGAACTTGCGGACCATCAAAAGCTTGCCTCTCAAACTCCAAGGCAAGCCCCCTGGAATCTTGGAAGTTCGAGGGGAGGTATTTATGCCTAAAGCCGCCTTTGTTTCCCTGAACCGGGCGCGGGAAGAGCAGGGCCAGCAGACTTTTGCCAACCCTCGCAATGCTGCAGCAGGATCCCTCAGGCAGCTAGATCCCAAAGTTTCAGCCAGCCGCGCATTAAATCTTTTTGTTTATACCCTGGCCCAGAAAGATGACCTCCCCCTGTGGGAACAGGGCATCACCACGCAGCAGGAAGCATTAGCGGAGCTGGCGAGGCTAGGTTTTCCTGTAAACCCTAATGTGCGACTTTGCAAAACCATCACTGAGATCACTTCTTACTGCAACTGGCTTGAGGAGGAACGCAGTAGCCTCCCCTATGAGATCGATGGTGCTGTATTGAAACTAAATGATCTTGCCTTACAAGAAAAGCTGGGCTCCACTGCCCGTAGCCCCCGCTGGGCTATTGCCTTCAAGTTCCCACCCCGGCAGGCAACAACCACTGTGGAGGATATAGTGGTACAGGTTGGCCGCACTGGCACAATCACTCCGTTGGCCATCTTAGAGCCCACCCTCCTCTCTGGCTCCACCATCGCCAGAGCCAGCCTCCACAACCAAGACTATATCCAAGAGAAGGATATCAGGATTGGGGATCAGGTGGTGATTCAAAAGGCTGGCGATGTGATCCCTGAGGTTGTGCGCTCCTTGCCCGAGAGGCGAGATGGCTCAGAGCAAATTTTTCAGATGCCCCACGCCTGCCCTGCCTGCGGCTCGGAGGTAGTACAAGCGCCAGGCGAGGTGGCAGTGCGCTGCGTAGGGCTAAGCTGCCCTGCACAGCTGCGGGAGGGAATTATCCATTTTGCCTCCCGGGACGCTATGAATATTGAGGGGTTAGGGCCGAAGCTAATCGATCAGCTTCTAGCAAAGGAACTCGTCCGAGACCCTTCGGACCTCTACTCCCTAACCCAACAGGATCTCCTCACTCTGGGGCGGGTGAAATCGAAGCTTGCTGAGAAATTACTCACTGCCATCGCAAACTCCAAGGCCAATTCTGTAGAAAGACTAATTTTCGGTCTTGGAATCCGCCATGTGGGCCTGGAGGCAGCAAGACTCCTAGCCGCCCATTTCCAATCTCTAGATAAGCTTATAGAGGCGAGCCCAACAGAACTTACTACCATCGCTGGCATCGGCCCCCAGATTGCCGAAAGTATCCGTGACTTCTTCACGCGGGAGCAGAATCTTCAGGTGCTCGAGAAGCTTAAGGCAGCCGGGCTGAACTTCCGGGCTGTACAAGCCCAAAAGGCTACGGCCTTTGAGGGCATCACCTTTGTGCTTACAGGCAGCCTTGAGAATTTTACCCGCGCTAATGCTAAAGAGAAAATAGAGGCTTTAGGCGGGAAGGTTTCCGGCTCTGTAAGCCGAAAAACCAACTACGTTGTTGTGGGTGAGGATCCAGGCTCGAAGCTCCAGCAGGCTACAAAACTTGGAATTAAGATCCTCACCGAAGAAGAGTTCTCCCGCCTTCTGCGAGACGCCTCAGAGGATTCTTAAAAAATCTAACCTATTCTAAAACACAAGCCATGCTACGTACACGTAGCATGGCTTGCTTTTATTCCACCAGCATAAACCGGGCACCACCTATGCCTCTACTGCGTATTCTAGAATAAAAGCAGCGGAGGGATTCCTATGTGGACAAGAGGAAAAAGGCTCTGGCAACGCTTCAAAATGTGGAGAGCTCAAAAATGTCAGAGCCACGATTCTGTGGACCTCTGTCTGCCTTTCTGCCGAATCACTCTGGAGCGTAAAAGTAAGCTACCAATCGCCCACGAACTGCAAGTCGTTGTGCCGCGGCTAGAGGTCCGGGAGATTATCACACAAAACGGGACCAGTATCCGCCTGGAGCGAGAGATAATTATGAGCAGCGTCACTGTTGTGAGCTCCCCAAGACGGGAACAATCGCCCATACGTTTGGCAACGGAAACGAAGGTAAAATCAGGTAAATAGGCACCTAGCTATCTACGGAAAACATCGATTTTACAAGTCTAATTTAGGCTTGCCTTCTTTTACACACCCAGCAGCCTGGCTCGAGAGAGTGTCAGTCTGCCAATACATATTTTGTTGCCCGTGCCGAGCCTACTTTTACTATTTTCTGCTGCGCTAGCAAATTGTTCAATGCACCGATTGCAGGATACTGGGAACAAGACAATAGCGCTTCAACATCTCTTCTTGTAATCTCACCTTTTTCTTGAAGCATCCTTAAGACATTATCCTCATGCGAGAGTTTTGAATCAAACTGAACGCCACCAGTTTTATTTCTATTAGGGAGTACAGCAACGAAAGATGTGGGGCCAGGAATAAATGTAGGTTTTTCATTACAATCTTCATAGCTCTCGATAATTCTTTGGATTCCGGTACCATAGCTTTCAATCAATTCTAAACGGTAGAAGATATTTGCAATTATTGTATTTCTGCTTTGAGAGACTCCGCGCATAATATCAGTCATGGTAATACCACCTACAAGGCCGCCTATGGAGACAAATTCTATTCTGTCGCTGAAGATATTAACAAGGGTGCTGCCCGAATAATCATAATCTCTATGCACAATTGTATTTAACAATGCTTCACGAATGGCATAATCAGGATAGTCTGGATAGTCAACCCGCCTGAGGCCCTCTAAAGTCGAATTTAAATTATTATTAAGGCTGATGTATTGGTAGGCGTCGTTCATCTGCTTGAGTATTGAACCGAAAAACTCTTGTCTTGCCTTAAATTTAGTTTTTCCCGTTCCTTCGTATACCGCGCATTTAATGCTATGCTCACATTGATCAGACAATAGTAACGCCGCATTCGTATAATACCCTTCTTTGTTTATGAGTTTTAAAGTCCTTTTATTGCTTTCCTCATACTTCAAATTGCTTTCCGCAAAATAATGGTTTGCATATTCAAAAGTTAAATCCTGATTGAGGGAACGAGACTTGTCGAAGGCTGTACCATCACTTTCTTTTATCATCTCTCTGATGGATTCTTCTGTAGCAGGCGCGCTCGTGACACCTAATCTGACGTAAACGCCAGAAGGCTTCATCCCCTTATCAGATAAGTGGTATGGCCTCCTCGGCCCCCTCAAAACAGCAACCTTGATCAGAAGGAAGCCCTCCTTCTCAACTAATTCAACAGAGATATAACTGGACAAATCCGGCTTGATTCCATCCCGGATCATATTGCTTATTCTTTCCATTTCTTTTGTTACATTCTCAACACCGATTAACCTACCGTCATCTTTAATTCCAATGTAAATATTGCCGCCTTCTGAATTTGCAAAAGCAATAACTTCTTTCTTAAGATCTGAAGTTACCTCAGATTTCAATCCCAAAGTATAACCTTCTTCCAATTTCGCACCTCCAAAACCATGATTATCTTTATTTTATCACCATTTTATTGAAATATCAAAATACCATGTCGAAATAAATTATGGGCAAACTGAAACATGAAGCTTTCCTTTTTTTGATCATTCCTTTGTTTATGTGCGGCATTTTAGACAATAAGAAAAGCACCCGACGGTTTATCAACGGGTGCTTCACAATAATTAGCGTTCAGGGAGAAAATCACATAGAGCCATTATTCGGCAAAAACTGATCATCGCCATCATCGCCCGGGCCCCCAGGCTGAAAAAGTTTTCCAGAGGGAATGCGTAATTTTCTCCCAGCTACCAGCTCCTCTTTTCGACTGAGACCATTAGCACTTAAGAGCTGACTCAGACCCACCCCATAGCGAAGACAAATCTCCTCTATTCCCTCCCCCTTTTGGGGATAATAGAAAAGCCACTGGCACTCCTGGGGGGGTGGTAAATGTTCCTGGCCGATAACAAGCGGAGTTCCCACCTGTATGTAGGTGCAGATCTCCTCTAGATCTTCCTTTTGCAACTGCAGACAACCCAAAGTTGTTGCCTCCCCTGCTCTCTCACCTGGAGGCAGGCCGTGGATACTATGCCTGTAGGGACTAAAAGACAGATAGCGGCTACCCAAAGAGGAGCCCGTAGTGTGCCATAGTTCCAAAAAGCGAAAATTCCCTTGGGGCGTAGGCGTTGCACTCTTGCCGATGGAGACAAGATAAGACTTAACTAACTGCTGGTGGTTGTACAAAAAAAGCCGATATTTTTGCAAGCTCACCACAAGATAGCTTTCAGCAAAGCTGCCCTCCACAAGAGGCTGGGCAGTTCCTAACTGAAAATCTTGGCCTGTGCTCTGCCACAGAGTACGAAAATCCTCTGGCTCCACTATGCCTGTAGCCAGCAGCCCCCTTTGCTTTTGCCACCCGCGCACAGCCTCAGCTGTATTAGGCCCGAACTCTCCATTTTTAGGTGTGGCAAAGCCTAGAGCCCCCAGTCTCTCCTGTAGTCCTGCAACCTGAGGCCCCCGGGAGCCTTCCTCAAGTCTCCAATGTGCAATCCACATGCTCTCTTCCCCCTCCCCTTAAATGTATATGAGAGAAGGGGACAATTCTTGCCTAGGCAACAGTTAAAAGTCGGAGTTGCTCTGCCTGGTGGTTCTGCTCTTTGATCTGCCCGATGGCCTCTACCATAGCCTGGCTTTGGGAATTTGCTACAAACCAAACCCTACCTGTAGGGTTATCCCAGGCTCTGCCACTGCGACCTGCCATCTGCACCAAGACCCCCTCGTCGAATAGCTGGCTATTTGCAAAAAGCACCATCACCTCAGCACCTGGCACTGTGATCCCCCGCTCTGCCACGGAAGTTGCCACCAGCACCCTGATTTCCCCATTGCGAAAAGCCAGCAGCTTCTGATCCCGCTGTGGGTCTTGGGCATGGCAGCTGGCCACCTTGGGGATAGTCTTGGCAAGTTTAACTGCCACAGCCTTGCACAGCCTAACTGAGGGCACAAAGAGAAAAAGCCGCGGACTGCTCTCAATTATAGAGAGGAGCCGGAGAGGGAGCCTCCCCGGCTCCTCTCCAAGGGAAGGATCGATCAAAGGCACAGGCACAGGCAGAGGATGGCCATGGGGCCGCACAGGGATCCGTACCAGATCCCAACGCTCCCCTTTGGCCCTCTCAAGCATAGCTCGATCCGGGGTTGCTGTCATATAGATCCGCTTGCCCCCTGGTCTCAAGGACCGCTCTACGCCCCGCTGGAGCATCTGACTGCCCCGATAGGGAAATGCATCCACCTCATCGAGGATCACCAAATCAAAGTTACGATAAAAACGCAATACTTGATGGGTGGTGGCTATCACAAGGGGGGCCTCCCGTCGCCTTTGCTCTGAGCTCACGCCGCCGTAGAGGGCCTGAATGGGAACACCCCTGATGGCTCCCTTGAACCTCTCTGCCAGCTCCCGAACCACAGAGCGCCTGGGGATGGCAAAAAGTACCCGGCCTCCTTTTGCGAGGACTATCCTTGCTGCCTCGTAACTGACCTCAGTTTTCCCAGCTCCGCACACAGCCCAAAGGAGGCAAGTATGGGAGGTTTGGTTTTGCACAAACTCCACGAGTTTTCTGCTTGCGGCACTTTGGGCCGCTGTAAGGGAAAAAGCAAGCTTTACAGCCACATCTCGCCTTTTATCCTGCCCTGTCCGCGCCATAGCCACAAGACCAGTGCAGGTCGAGGCCTTTCCCAGTGCATCGCACTCTACGCACTGAAAGCAGGTAGTATCCTTGCAGCACCACCTGTCCGGCTCCACCCGCGTGCTGCCGCAGCGGCGACAGACCAGCCTGCCCCAGGAATCTTGACCCACTGCAGCTGTCAGTTGGCACTTGCCGTCTAAAACTAGCCTCTGCACTGCCGAGGCTAGATCTTCTCCCCGCCACAATCGCGCTAGCTCCTGCCACAGATATAGTTTGCCTCGCATGAGGCTCTCCAGTTCCTGCTGCCCCACAGAAGGCAAGCTTGGCAGGTCCAAAGGTGGGGTAAGGCTATGACGGCTCCGCCACTTGAGGCGAAGCCGCTGGAGAAAAGTTGCATTTTGTTCCACAAAGGGCTTATGCGTGAAGGTAGAGAGCAAGCGCTGAGCTGAAAACAGTGGCAGGGGCCCAGACAGGGCTCGTGGAGGGGAATAAAGATAGCCCTGGCTTTGCCAATAGTGGTAATCCAAGGCTGGATCTGGGCTTAGCCCCAGACGTATTCTTTTTTTCTCAGCTAGATAATAGACGATGTATTTTGGTAATCTCATAGTGCACCTCAGGGCGCGAGCTCAAGCTCAGCTTTAGCTTCTGCCTGTAGGCGCTCAGCAAGCAAACTATAGCGCTTCACAGGCTTGATGTTCCGCACGGCAATTGCAATTGCTTTTTTTGTTCCCACAAGCACCACCAGCTGTTTCGCCCGGGTGATGGCTGTGTAGAGGAGGTTCCGCTGAAGCATGATATAGTGTTGCGTGGAAACTGGCATCACCACAGCAGGAAACTCACTGCCCTGGCTTTTGTGAACAGAGGTGGCGTAGGCCAGCACAAGCTCATCTAAGTCAGCGGACTCATAGGTCACTAGCCTGGCTCCTTCGTCCTCCTGGAACTCAACTGTCAGCTGGCGCTCCTCCTCGTCCAGTTGCCTAATATGGCCAATATCCCCGTTCCAGACAAATTTTTGGTAATTATTGCGAATCTGCATCACCTTATCCCCTAAGCGAAAGGTGGTGTGGCCCATGGTCAGCTGGGGCTTATTGGGAGAGTTGGGATTTAGTGCCTCCTGGAGCAAGAAGTTCAGGGAACTAACGCCAATAGGGCTTTTCCGCATAGGAGTCAGCACCTGGATCTCCTCGGTGCTAGTGGTGCCTAAATAGCGAGGCAGCCTCTGGCTCACCAAAGCTACAATTGTGGAGGCGATTTTTTCCGGCTCCTCCTGCTGGATAAAGAAAAAGTCCCGCCTAGATCCCTCAGGCTCCAGCGTGGGGAGCAGCCCCTGATTGATCCTATGAGCATTGGTCACAATCATACTCTCTTGAGCCTGGCGGAAGATCTCGGTGAGCTCCACCACCGGAACTGTGCCTGACGCAATAAGATCCCGGAGCACATTGCCTGCACCCACAGAGGGCAGCTGATCTATATCCCCCACCAAGATTAAGCGTGAGGAGGGAGGCACGGCTTTTAATAGGCTATACATCAAAAGCAGATCCACCATGGATGCCTCATCTATGATCAACACATCTGTAGATAAGGGGCGCTCCTTATTTCTGGCAAAGGCAAAGCCCTCGCCTTCCTTGTAGGAGAACTCCAAAAGGCGATGGATGGTCTTAGCAGTTCTGCCTGTGGCCTCCCTGAGGCGCTTTGCAGCCCTGCCTGTGGGCGCAGCTAAAGAAACCTTCAGCCCCAGAGAGGATAAAAGTTCAATAATTGCTTTCACAACTGTGGTCTTACCTGTGCCAGGGCCCCCTGTGATCACCAAGACCCCAGAGGAGATGGCTCTTTCCACGGCCTCCTTTTGGCCTGGGGCCAGCTGGATGCCAACAGTCTCTTGGGCCTGTGCAACCTTGTCAGCTAAATCTGGCTCCTTGTAGCCAAGAGGGCACTTGCCCAAAGCCGCAAGAGACCGAGCTACCCCCCGCTCTGCGTGGTAATAGGGTGCGAGGTAGACAGCCTGGTCTTGGGGTAGGCGATCCAGAAAAATCTGATTTTCCCCCACAAGCTGATTGAGAACCGCAATCAAATCTTCCTCTGCCACAGCCAAAGCATCAGCAACCTTAGGCAAAAAGTCGCCTAGGGGCTGATAGACGTGACCTTCTTGAGCCTCTTCGCTGAGGAAGTATTTGAGGCCTGCAGCAAGTCTACCCTTGTTATTGCCGCTGATCCCCACTTGCTCTGCAATCCGATCTGCCGTGAGAAAGCCGATTCCCCAAACCTCATCTGCCAGCCTGTAGGGTTCGTCCTTCACAATCCGGATCGCATCTTGGCCATAAGCTTTATAAATTTTAACAGCAAGGGTGGGAGATAGCCCCCACCCTTGCAATGCAACCATAATCTGTTCGATCTCCCTGTGGGCAGAGAGGCCCTGTTGGATCCGCTTCGCTGTGGCCTTACCGATTCCAGCCACCTCAAGGAGACGCCTGGGATCCTCTTGGATCACATTCAAAGTGTCCTCGCCAAAAGCTTCAACTAGTCTTTTAGCGGTAACAGGCCCCACCCCGTGGATCAACCCTGAGCTGAGATAGCGGATAATACCCTTTTTCGTAGCAGGAACCACCAGCTGGTAGTTCTCAACTACTAACTGCCAGCCATACTGGCTATTATGTTGCCACTTACCATCAACCTGAAGGCTCTCGCCACAGTGCAGCTGGGGAAAGCGGCCCACCAAGGTCACAAGCTGCTTTTTCCCCTGAGGGAGAAAGCGGGCCACGGTAAAGCCGTTTTCCTCATTGCGAAAGACAATCCGCTCCACTGTGCCCTCGAGGGAGTCCTGAGCATTAGTCCTCAGGGTTAGGTGCTCCTGTTGGGCAAACATCTGCACAGGCTCCGCATTCGATGCACTTTTCAGGATCGATGACGTATTTGTCCTCTCCCTCGCTAATTGCCTCGGTGGGGCACTCAGGCTGACAAGCACCACAGCTGATGCATTCCTCGTTGATATAGTAGGCCATAACTAGATACTCCTTTCAATACAATATCGATTATCTATTCGCCATGGTTTTCCATTTTCCTGCTCCAAAATTTAAAAATCAAGTTTTAGGCGATCTCCAATCTCAGTACCGCTTGCCCCTATGGTGCCCCATGGCAACTCCAAAACACAATGGCATCTTTGAGGAGTGCCAAATTGATTAGGCTTTAGCCTCTCTATAGCTACCACAAGATGCTCCTTATCTAAAAAAAGAACATCAATGGGGAACCTCATCCCCAGAGTATGGACCCAGTTGCAAGGCTCAATGAGTAGGCCCTCTCCAGGAAGAAACTCCCTTCTGCCAAGCAGACCCCGAAGGCGCGTGAAGAAGGAAGTTGCAAGTTTCAGATCCTTGACCAAGGTAATGCTGCGGCTGACATTCTTTACCTGCATTAGTTTTCCCCCTAGCCTCAATTTTAAACCAAACCTCTTTGGCGACTCTTCCGCTGCTGAGCAAAAAGAAATGATACAATCCGATCCTGATCTTGTTCTACTAGATCCACAAATTCAGCATAAAGGCAAGTGCTGTTATTTTCTTGAATTTCAAGGCGCACAATTCTTCCCTGGGCAGAGAGAACTCCATCGGGGAGAGAAAGGAGGAACTCTGTAACCTGACCATCTTCCCAATCCAGTTTGCCTGGGAAAAGGGCACAGAGACCATTGCCGCTAAGATCCACAGTTCGACCAGTGTATGTATCCTCGCCTTGTTTGCAGCTAACAAGAAGGCGTGCCTGAAAGCGAAAGAATCTGCGGCGGTTACACCTCTGGATCTGAGAGGGTTTCAGCACCACCAAAAGAGGCAGGGGCTGGGCAATATTCTCCAAAACCACAGTCTGGAAGCGATAAAAACAGCCCCCAGCTGCAAACTCCACCCAGATCTCCCGGCCTGGAGGGAGACCCTTAACTGCACCTTTATAGATAGGTGCAGCCAAAGAAATAGTCTCCTGACCTAAATCCTCAATCCGGCTAGTATAAAGCTCATCTTTATCCTCTGCAGATACCACCCTGATGCTAACTAGCTGATTAGGCTCAAAAGTGAATTCCTTCATTTGCTACCTTCCTCTGCGACTAAAATCCTGCTTGCAGCCCTTCTAGCCCTATTCATCACAGCCAGTCCTAGGCCTCGAGGCTCTATTCCCTCCATGATCACCACTTCCATCCCCCGATGGTCGAAAGTACGAAAATGAGCAAACAAATTAGCTCCGATAGTTTCAGGTGCCCGTCTTTCCCCTGCCAAAAGGATCAAATCCGCAGGAGCAAAATCAGTCTGGGCTAAAGCCTCGCGAGTTGCAAGCACGCCAACTCGCATTCCCGCTGCCTTCTCTTCCTGCACTAGCGTCTCCATTGTAGCTAAAACACTTGTAGCTGGCCCCTCCACAAGGAAAACCTTGCTCTGAGGGGAATAATGGCGATATTTCAGTCCAGGGGAGCGCACTCGCTCTCCTGGTTTAATACTACTTATATAATCCACAGGGCCCAGCAAGGCTTCTAACTCCTCTATAGTTACGCCACCAGGCCTGAGCACAGTGGGCTGGGGAGCTACCAAATCCAAAACTGTGGATTCCAAACCAATTCCTGTGGGACCCCCATCTAAGATCAACTCCACCTTCCCCCCCAGATCCTCTAGCACATGGCTGGCGAGAGTGGGGCTGGGTCTGCCTGAGCGGTTAGCACTAGGCGCAGCTATAGGAACGCCACTGTGACGAATGAGTCCCAAAGCTACTGGGTGATCTGGCATCCGCACGCCCACGGTCCCAAGCCCTGCAGTGATGCTAGGGGGAATCCGGGGCGACACAGGCCCGATAATGGTCAGGGGACCTGGCCATAGATGTTGGGCCAGAAGCGCAAACTTCTCCTGCCAGGCAGGTGCCAGTTCTCCCCAGACGGAGAGGGCCATCTCTACAGAGTCCACATGCACGATCAGAGGGTTATCTTGGGGCCTACCTTTGGCTTTAAAAATATCCCCGATAGCATGCTCCGAAAGGGCACTGGCTCCCAGGCCATAGACCGTCTCTGTGGGGAAGGCCACAAGCTTCCCCTCTCGAATAGCAGCCCCTGCCAGGCTCAAGGCCTCCTCGCGAGCCTGTCCTGAGGGGGGAACCTGAATCAGTTGTGTTTTCACCTATTTGGCCTCCATGCAATAAAAAAACGTTCAAAGCCACTATAGTCATTATGGCAGCTGGGCTCAACAAAGCCTGCTTTCGTGGCAATAGCAGTTACTGCTTCTCCCTGTCCCTCTCCTAGCTCAAGTGCCAGAAGCCCGCCTGGCGCCAAATAAGTGTATGCCTCCCGCACCAAAGGCTCGAGCACAGAGAGACCATCTGGCCCGCCATCTAGGGCCAACTGGGGCTCATGGCGGAGCTCTGGAGCTAAAGTGGGAAGCTGGCTATGGGGAATATAGGGAGGGTTGGCCACTACGACCTCAAAGAATCCCTCTTTGCCCAGAACGGGAGCGAACAGATCCCCCTCCAGTAGCTGAATCCGCTCCGCTACCTGATGCCGTTGGCAATTCTCCTGGGCTATCAGCAAAGCCTCCCTTGAGAGATCTGTAGCCCAGATCTTCAGCTCTGGCAGAGCTTTGGCTAGGGAGATTGAGATGGCACCACTGCCGATGCCTACCTCCAAAGCGCGGGCGCTTTTGGGGGCCTGCTTCGCCACAAGCTCCACCAGAAGCTCTGTTTCAGGCCTGGGAATCAAAACCTGGGGGCTAACCGCCAGATCCAGGCCATAGAATTCCTTCTTTCCCAACAGATAGGCCACAGGCACCCTTTGTTTAGCACGCTTCCCCAAAAGCTGCCTCAGCCGGGCCAGCTCCTCTTCTTGGAGGGGCCGCTCTAGCTGAAGATAGAGCTGAATTCGCGTGAGATTCAGAGCCTCGGCCAAAAGTAGCTCACTATCGAGCCTGGCTGTATCCACACCGTGGCCTTTTAGATACTCTGTAGAGCGGGAGATGATCTCTCGGACTGTAAGCAGCTTAGTCAAGGCTACTCAACTGCTCTGTTTGTTCTGCTGTGATCAGAGCATCGATGATCTCGTTAATATCTCCATCAAGGATTGCCTCTAGTTGATAGAGGGTGAGGCCGATCCGATGATCCGTTACCCTACTTTGGGGAAAATTATAGGTGCGAATTCGCTCGCTGCGATCTCCAGAGCCCACCTGACTTCTCCGATCCTGGGCCTCCCGGGCCCGGGTTTCCTGCTCTAGCTGATCTAAGAGCCTAGCTTTGAGGATCTTCAGGGCCTTATCCTTATTCTTAAGCTGGGACTTCTCATCCTGACACGTTACAACCAGACCTGAGGGCAAGTGAGTAATCCGCACTGCAGAGTCTGTGGTGTTCACGCTCTGACCGCCATGGCCTGAGGAACGATAGACATCGATCCGCAAATCCGAGGGGCTAATCTCAAGCTCTACATCCTCAGCCTCAGGCAACACTGCCACAGTGGCTGCAGATGTGTGGATCCTGCCACCGGTCTCTGTGGTAGGCACCCGCTGCACTCTGTGCACACCGCTTTCATATTTCAAGCGACTGAAGGCGCCCCTGCCTTGGATCATGAAGATGATCTCTTTGAAGCCACCAAGCTCTGTTTCGTTGACACTCATCAGCTCCACAGCCCAGCCTGTGCGCTCTGCATAGCGAGTATACATTCGAAAAAGGTTAGCAGCAAAGAGAGCTGCCTCCTCGCCCCCTGTGCCTGCCCGCACTTCAACTAAGACGTTGCGCTCATCTCTAGGATCTTTGGGCAAAAGCAAGAGCCTGAGCTGTTGTATGCACTCCTGTTGCTGTGGCTCCAGCTCCTCGATCTCAGCTGCTGCCATAGCCTCAACCTCTGGATCCTCATCGGCGAGGAGCTCCTTGGCCTGGGCCAGCTGTTCTTCTAGCTCTAGATACTCCTGGTATTTCTCCACAATTTCTCCTAGATCCGAGTGGGTCTTGGCATATTTTTGAAAGGTTGGCTGATCTGCGATGATCTCGGGTTTGGCTAGCTCCCCATCCAGATGCCTATATTGCTCTCGAATTGATTCTAACTTCTCTAACAAGTTATCTTCCTCCAGACTAAATTAAACCTCAATTACTCCCTCCAGAGCCGCAATTGCTACCTGGATCTGCTCCGCTGATGGCTCTTTGGTTGTTAGGCGCTGTAGCCAAAGACCAGGGGTTGTGATAAAACCAACCACAGTTTTAGCTACACCACCCGTAGGCCTGCCAGCAAGCTTAATTAGCTCATAGGAGATCCCAGCAACCAAAGGTAGAATGGCAAGATGCAGCCCAATCCGCTGCCAGAAGGGAGGCCGACCAAAAAATGAAAAAATAAAAATGCTCACAAAGAAAACCAAAAGCAGGAAACTGGTACCACAGCGCGGATGGATAGTGCTGAAGGGACGAATATTCTCCACAGTCAGAGGCAATCCTGCCTCATGGGCGTGGATAGTTTTATGCTCTGCTCCATGATATTCGAAAACTCGCCTAATATCTTCAAGCCTTGAGATAATGACTATATAGAGGACAAAGAGGCTAATTTTCAGAAAACCCTCTGCAAGGTTCAGAAGAAAGGTGCTGGTGATTCTCTCTTTAAGAAGAGTTGCTATAAAAGCGGGAAAGGCCACAAAGATCAAAAACGTGAGACCTAGGGCCACAAGAATCGTCATGGCCAGCTCCTTTGCACCCAACTCCTCGCCCTCGCCCTCGGCAAAGAGCCCTGCTGAATAATTCAAAGCACCCATGCCAACTACTAAAGATTCAATTAAGGCCACAACTCCCCGCACCAGGGGCCAGCCCAATGGTTTAAATCGTCTGGACCAAGCTGTAAGCGGACGCTTCTCCACGACAATCTCTTCTGGTGATCTCTGGACGGCAATAGCCATGCCCTCAGGGCCCCGCATCATCACGCCTTCAATTACAGCCTGCCCACCATATTGAAATTTCCCCACATCTCCACCCCCGTTTTATTTTAGCACATCTAGAAGCTCTGAACAATATCGCGATTGCGTGTATACAAAAGCCGCAAGCCCTTGAGGGTTAGCAGGGGATCCACCTTGCCAATAGTGCGGGTCTCAGGTGCCAAAAGCTCCGCCAGGCCTCCTGTGGCTATAACTTCCGTCTTCGTCCCCAGTTCCTGCCAGATCCGCTCCACGATCCCATCGATTTGTCCTGCGAAGCCATAAAGTAGCCCCGACTGCATGCTGCCGATGGTATTTCGACCAATTACATTCTTAGGTTTGGCAAGCTCCACTCTTGGCAATTTCGCTGCTGCCCGAAAGAGAGCCTCTGCGGAAATACCCACACCAGGCGAAATGATTCCACCCAGATATTCCCACTCTTCGGACACCACGCAAAAAGTAGTGGCTGTACCCAGATCCACGATAATAAGAGGCCCACCATAGCGCTCCAGGGCTGCCACTGCATTGACAATCCTGTCTGCCCCTACCTCTTTGGGGTTCTCATACTTAATTGTAAGGCCAGTTTTCATGCCAGGCCCCACTAACATCGGCTTTAGCCGAAAGTATTTGGCAGCTAGAGCCTCTAGGGATCTGAGGATAGGAGGCACAACAGAGGAAATGCAAATCCCCTGAATTTGCTTAAAAGCCAATCCCTCTCCTTGGAATAAATTCCTCAGCAATACAGCTAGCTCGTCCTCGGTGGTTGTACGATTGGTTGCCACCCGCCAGTCAACTAATAGTTTTTCCTCCTGGAAGACACCCAACACAGTATGGGTATTGCCTACATCTATTGCTAGTAACATTTGTACTCCCCTCATTCTTTTGTGACGCTATAGAATATTTCGTCCCAGCCTTGTCCGATTCCTTCAAAGTGGATATTTTCTTTTGCCAAAAAAAGGATCCTGCCTCTTTTTAAAGAATAACTACTAAAACAACTAAAGGAGCGAAAAGCATGCGCAAAATGAAATTTCTCCTACTTCTACTTTTATTATTCACCGTCTCAGCTAGCTGTCAGGTGAAGCTTGGCATAGGTCTTTGGTTTGGAGGGGCCTACCCCAAATATGGAGTTAGTGTTAACTGGCGGGTGGGGGAAAAATTTATCCTGGAGCCCATCTTCTCCTTTGGAGTGGGCCAAAACAAAGAAGATCTGCGCTGGGGACTGCGCTGCAAATACGATCTTGGTAGCCAAGGCAACCAAGACCGTTATCTGGGGGCAGGCTTTGGCCTGGTCCGAGGCTGGGATCTATGGGAGCAGAAGCAAGAACTGGGCCTCAGCGCCTTTGTAGGGGTAAGCGACCCCAGCTCCCGCTTTACTAGCTCCCTGGATCTGGGGCCTAGCATGGCTAGGATCCGCTATCTTCCCCATGATGATGGAGAAATAGAGGAATATTATGCTGGAGGCATGAAATTCTCCTTTGGCTACCATTACAACTTCCACCAGGAACCCTAAAGGGTGCCTTCCACCACAAAATATTTCTTTTGAGGTAGTCTCTCTCCTGCCACAAACGCCAGCCCTCCTAGTTTCTGAAAAAGAACCACCTCAGCTAGCTGCTCTCGGTCCTCTGCCGAGAGCAGCTGTTTTGTCTCGCCTGTGCTGTATGTAGAGGAGACCTGGAGCAAGAGCTTCCAGGGAGGAATAACCTTTTTCAAATAGCGCAAAGAGGCTTCCTGCCAATGGGAAAAGCTATAGCCCTCCCTGCCACGGGAAAAATCCACCACCACAAAGTTAACTATATCACCTAGCGCCCGATAATCTAAAGACCAGTTGCTATCTATTGTGGGTTCTTCTCCAAGGCGTGCTGGCAGCTTCAGATAGAGGGAATGCCCCTTTTGGGCAAGCTCTTGGGCCAAAAGTTTGAAAAACATAACCAACCGTCGCCGCCACCTGCCCCCTCCCTCAACAAGCTCTACAAGGAGCCCCTGCATAGAATTTTTGCTCACACCCCGGCAAAGGCTCGTCACGCGCTTGGGCCAATCTTTCTTTTTGGCTAAAAATTCCCAATCCTCAAGCTTAAATGCAGCCAAACATGGCCGCTGTGGGATAATAAGGCTAGCCAGCTCTTCCTCTCCCCTCCACTTGAAAGCCTCACCCCAACGCCAGCCCCATAATGCCAGGATACTTGTCTGCTCCAGCAAAGGTTCAGGTTCAGATTGGGGATCCCACAAGGCCAGCACTCTCCGCTGGGGAATGAAGATAGACTGTCCCCTCCAGCGGGGTCCTAAAATGTTTGCCTGGCTGAGGGTGCCAGTCCTCAGGTTATACTGGGCCTCCAGCTTGGGGAGAGCATCTATGCTTGGAAGCTGCTGCGGGAATTGCAACAGAGGCAATTCCCGCTGAGCTATTGTGCGCCAGAGGGCAGCTCCTGCCACAGCATCTGGCTTCAAACCATAGGTTAATTGGAAGGCAACAAGTGCCTCCTCTGTGAGAAAACCGAACTTCCCATCAAGCGGGCCAGGGGAAAACCCCAATTTCGAGAGAGCGTGCTGCAACTTCAACACATCGGGTCCCAAATCTTGGAAGCGAACCACCTTACCCATTCAAATCGCCTCTCGATTCCAGATCCGGCAGCTGAGATAAATCCAACAGGCCCTCCTGCAGTGCATAAAGTGCAATCTGAGTACGGTGGGCCAAACCTAGCTTTTTACGGATTTTAGTAACATAATTTTTCACGGTCTTCTCCCCGATAAAAAGTTGTTTGCCGATCTGGATATTAGTTAATCCTTGTGCCACTAGCAGGAAGACCTCCTGTTCTCTAGGACTCAATTGGGGAATCTCCCGCCTTCCGCCCCTATAGGCATCCATCAAATACCACTCCTCCCAAGTAAGGGGTAGGCAGGAATAATTTGCCTTCACTTGCATACTAGCCTATGCTAGAGCCTCTGCTTCTGCTACTGGAAATGGACATCTAGTTCCTTTAGAACAAGGTCTATGCGGTTACAAATTGTAGCCTTGTCAGAACCTGCAAAAAGCAAACCTACGGCCTCATTCTTCTCGTTGAGCACAACGGATCCGCTATCTCCGCCCTGGCTCATATTACTCATTACAATTTGCTCCTCATATAATGCAGTATCCCGCTCTCCCACTTTCACTTGAAGTACTGCATCTACCGCCACGATTTCACCGGTGGTGAGCCCGGTGGTGCGGCCACTTTTGCGAACCTTATCTCCCACACGTGCCTGGCCAACACCTGCAATTGGGCCCAAACCCACAATGTCGTCTTTCAAGAGGTTGCGGTTTGCAGGCCGAGCCAGGGCACAGTCCACCTTGTTGGCTGCCCGCTGATTCTTCAGTAGCTGCACACTATAATCATGACCTGAAAGACCAATAATGTTATTGAGGAACTTTTCCACTCCTTTTGCCACCTGACAATCTGCCTGGGAAGTACCCTTGATCATGGGAATGTACTTGGAAAGCACTGCCACCTGATCTTTGGCAGTGCCGCCGTCGTAGGGGCCCGGCTGATAGATAGGATCCCCCACTTGAGCCTTGCCATCGCTGCCATTGGTGCTGTTGGCCAACACATGGTTGTTGGAGAGAATCCAAGGCTCATTTGTTTTGTTATCATAGACAATAGCACCTAAAGTGCCGGCAGTGATTTTGTAATGACCGATGCTCACTCCCGGTTGTATGGGGCGCCAGCGGTCTGTGCGCTCTCCCAGTAGCCGGATCTCGCCGATGGGAATCACGTCTGTGCGCACATTACCCACGCTTTGAGGAACAACGCCTCCAGACGGCAATTCAGATAAAGCCACCTTCTCCTCCACGAACACCACAATTGCCAAGCAATCGGTACACTGGCCTCTCACCCTTTTTCTGCCCACTCCAACTCCGCAGACATTGGGGAGGGCGAGAAACCGCTCCCTAAATTGGCTGGCTAAATTTCTCGTTCTTTCCATTCTGCCCTCAACTCCTTATCCATGGGGCTTCCTTCTTTTACTATCATATGGATTAGAGGGCAGAATGGAGACTGTGCCAATGGCAAAAGGCGAGCCTCGGGCTCGCCCTTTTAGTTAACTTTTGAATTTAATTATCTGATGGAGTAGAAAGCGCCTTTGCCAGGATATGTTGCCACATCTCCCAACATATCCTCGATCCGCAGCAGCTGGTTGTATTTAGCAACCCGATCTGTGCGGGAGGGGGCACCGGTCTTGATCTGACCAGCATTGACGCCCACCACAATGTCGGCAATAGTGGTATCCTCGGTCTCACCTGAGCGGTGAGAGACTACTGCTGTGTAGCCAGCCTTCTTCGCCATCTCAATTGCTTGCAGGGTCTCTGTTAAGGTACCAATCTGGTTCACCTTAATGAGAATAGAGTTTGCCACGCCAAGCTCAATGCCACGGGAAAGGCGGGTGGTGTTGGTTACAAAGAGGTCATCGCCAACTAGCTGTACCCGTTTGCCCAATGCGTCTGTGAGCTTCTTCCAGCCGTCCCATTCCTCCTCGCTGAGGGGATCCTCGATGGAGATGATAGGGAATTTGTCAAGGAGGCCTGCGTAAAACTCGATCATCTCATCTGTGTTTCGCTGGAGGCCCTCGCCCTCAAAATTATACTTACCATCGGCAAAGAACTCAGTGGAGGCAACGTCCAAGGCGATGGAAATATCGCTTCCTGGTGTGTAGCCTGCTTTTTCAACGGCCTGGAGGATCACCTCGATAGCCTGCACATTAGATTCCAGGTTTGGTGCAAAGCCGCCCTCATCACCTACTGCTGTGTTAAGTCCCTTCGCTTGCAATACGCCCTTGAGGGAATGGAACACCTCAGCGCCCATGCGCAGTGCCTGAGCAAAGCTCTTGGCCCCTACTGGCATGATCATAAACTCTTGGATGTCCACGTTGTTATCTGCGTGAGCACCACCGTTTAAGATGTTCATCATGGGTACAGGTAGGTCCTGGGCACCCACGCCACCGAGATACTGGTAGAGGGGCAGGCCTACAGAATCTGCTGCAGCTTTAGCTACAGCTAAAGAGACGCCCAAAAGAGCATTAGCGCCCAGTTTGCCTTTGTTCTCTGTGCCATCTAGCTGGATCATCAGCTCATCGATGGCAACCTGATCTGTACCCTCCATGCCACATAGTTCTGGTCCTAGCACGGAGTTCACGTTCTCAACTGCTTTGCTTACACCTTTGCCCCCGAAGCGTTCCTTGTCACCATCGCGGAGCTCTACTGCCTCAAAAGCACCTGTAGAGGCGCCAGAGGGCACAGATGCCCTGCCAAAAGCTCCATCTTCTAAGGTTACTTCCACTTCCACTGTGGGATTGCCGCGAGAGTCAATAATCTCGCGACCGTAAACATCAATAATCGCTGCCATTCGTTATTCCTCCTTCTTAATTAGGGACTTGCCTGTCATCTGGGAAGGTTGTTCAATTCCCAGAATCTCCAGTGCCGTAGGAGCCAGATCTGCCAAAATTCCGTCCTCGAGCTCAAAGCGCTCCCCAGGCACAATTGCAATACAGGGGACTGGATTGAGAGTATGGGCTGTATATGCGCCGCCAGAGCAGGGATCCACCATCTGATCTGCATTGCCGTGATCTCCTGTGAGCAGCAATGCTCCTCCTTGGGCCAAAACTGCCTCCACCACCTGTCCCACACAACTATCCACTGTCTCCGCTGCCCTGATGGCTGCATCTAAAAAGCCAGTGTGCCCTACCATATCTAAGTTAGCATAATTCATAATGATTACATCATATGTGCCGCTCTGAAGACAGCTAATCACCTCAGCTGTAACCTCAGGTGCGCTCATTTGGGGTTTTAAATCGTAGGTGGCAACATGAGGCGAGGGAATAAGTTTCCGATCTTCGCCCTTGTTGGGCACTTCCACACCACCATTGAAGAAAAAGGTTACATGGGCATATTTCTCAGTCTCTGCGATCCGCAGCTGCTTGAGGCCCTGCGCGCTGAGAACCTCTCCGAAAGTATTTGTAATCTCCTGGGGTGGAAAAGCCACAGGTGCTTCAATTGTGGCATCGTATTCTGCGAGACAAGTGAAAGCAACATGGGGTCTGTCTGGACGCGGGAAACCAGCAAACTCAGCATCCACAAAGCTGCGGGTTAGCTGCCGGGCCCGATCTGGACGGAAATTGAAAAAGATAATTGCATCCCCATCTCGAACTACGCCCCGAGGCTTGTCCTCGTCATCCACAATTACAGTGGGCAGCACAAATTCATCATTTGTCTCCTCAGCATAGGACTGGGCTAGGGCCTCCAGGGCACTGTTTGCCCGCTGACCCTCACCGTGCACTATGGCCTGCCAGGCCTGCTCTGTCCGCTCCCAGCGCTGATCCCGATCCATGGCATAGTAGCGACCCGTGACTGTTGCGATCTGCCCCTTGCCAAGTTCTGCCAGTACTTGCTCCAGCTGCTGTAGATCTGCTTTGGCGCTGGCTGGCGGCACATCCCTGCCATCGAGAAAAGCATGAACATAAATCCGCTCTACGCCTTCTTTTACTGCCATTTTCAAAAGGGCATACAAGTGCTCCTGATGGCTGTGAACGCCTCCTGGAGAAAGCAGTCCCATCAGGTGAAGGGCACTTCGCTTTCCCTGATCCATAGCTGCTTTGAGCTGAGGGTTTTGGAAAAACTCACCGCTGTGGATGGAGCTATTTATCCTTACCAATTCCTGATAGATAATGCGACCTGCCCCAAGGTTCAAGTGACCAACATTGGAGTCCCCCATCTGCCCATCCATAAGCCCCACAGCTTTCCCACTGGCGCCAATTTTGGAGTGGGGATATTTTGCGAACAAGGCATCTAAATTGGGGGTCTTAGCCTGGGCGATAGCATTGCCCCCTTTTTCGGGGTTCAGGCCCCAGCCATCGAGAATCATGAACACAAAGGGTTTAGGTCGGGTCTTGTGCATCATCTATTTCCCCTCAACAATTGCAGCCTCAAGTAGCTGCGTGAACTGCTCCACAGACAAACTGGCTCCTCCAACAAGTGCGCCATCGATGTCTGGTTGTGCCATGTATTGATTGATATTCTCTGGTTTCACGCTGCCTCCATACTGAATCCGAATGAGGGCAGCTTCAGCCTCGCCTAGAACCTGGCCTGCAGTCCTGCGAATAAAACCGATCACAGCCTGGGCATCCTCAGCGCTGGAGGAGCGGCCTGTGCCAATAGCCCAGATGGGCTCATAGGCGATAACCACCTTGCCAGCTTCCTCTCGTGAAACTTGGGAGAGGGCAGCCTTCACCTGGGCTCCAACTACTGCCTCTACCTGGTTCCCCTCGCGCTGGGCTAAGGACTCGCCTACGCAGACGATGGGGCAAAGATTATGGTCTAGGGCAGCGCGGACTTTCTTCGCTACATCCTCATCTGTCTCATGAAAGTAGCCTCTGCGCTCTGAGTGACCTATAATCACATAAGTGCAGCCCAAATCCGTAAGCATCAGAGGTGAAATCTCCCCTGTATATGCTCCCTCTTGCTCCCAATAAAAATTCTGGGCGCCAAGGCCCATTTTCTCTCCCCGAGCTTCTGCCACAGTGGCGATAGACGTGGCAGGTGGGCAGAGTACAACCTCTGCCCACGTGAAATCTGCAAGCTTCTGAGCAAGGCCAGATGCAAGTGCCCGGGCCTCGCCTGTTGTTTTATGCATTTTCCAGTTTCAATATTCCAGAGCTTTACAGTATGGTCTCCGGACCCGGTCGCAAGCAAATTACCACTTATATCTATCGAATCCACCCATCTATCATGCCCAACCCAGTTTTCAGTTTTTTGAAAGTCATCAAGGGAAAATACACATACGCCATTTTCGGTTGTGGCATAAAGTTTATTACCCGATTTTTTCATATCGCGGAGAGCTCCCGTGAATTCATCCCACATCAGCTCCTGTTCACACGATTTCATTGAAATTACAATAACAGTTTTATATAAATCGGATTTTTTTACTACAACAATTAATTTATCATTATATACTTCCATCTTGAGGGCATCGCAAATATTAGTATCATGGGTTTCCTTGCAGGTATAATCTGACAGCGACCAGATTTTTAGCGTTCCTTTTACGTCGAGGGAAATCAATTCATCATTGCGAATTGTGAGTTGTGCTATTTTATTGGTATGTCCTTGCAATAATCCAATGCATTTATTTGTTTTCAGAGATATGAGCAATATCGTATTATCATTTAATCCAACAATCAATGTCTGATTGTATATACACATAGCGTTTACCGACGCGGGCATCGAAAACGAATTAACACACTCACCCGTAGTAAAGCGAACCATTTTAACAGTATTTTCAAGTCCGTTATCCGTGTGCAAGAAGCAGTTCTCATAGATGAGAATTCGATTGGATTGAATGTTGTAGTTTACGGTTTTTATAAGATCTCCGCCGTAAGCAGCCATAAACGGTTGCTCAGGTCTGAGCCAGGGATACTTCGTTTCATTTTTTGCC
>ENA-UOOK01000222-UOOK01000222.1-fermentation-metagenome-genome-assembly--contig:-NODE-222-length-71827-cov-4.643454_pt1 | contig 71827 bp, 61 predicted proteins | sample MGYA00245777_ERZ724023 | MGnify/ENA primary metagenome ERZ724023 (study PRJEB28704, sample SAMN03018312) | fermentation metagenome | biome: anthropogenic terrestrial biome; feature: soil; material...
TTCAATGTTCTCTCAGGCGTCGGAAGCTTCGCTTCCGCTTACGCCGTGAGGTTATTATAACATAAAAACAATCGATAAAATAACAAATAATGTTTCATATTTCCGATTCTGTGGTAATTTCGCGGCTTTAAATTTAATAGACGGCTTCTATTGATAAGGAAGAAACTTGGTATTGGACAGAATCGGGAAAGGGCTCTACAATAAAATCATAAAACAGCGTTGACCGAAAAAATAACTGTTTAGTGAGGAGATTGTAGTTATGGCGAAAGAAATTACCGCTGAACAAATTCAGCTGCTGGATCAAATGGTGGCCCGTGCCCGGGCGGCCGAAGAGATCATCGCTACTTATGACCAGGCGCGGGTGGATCGCCTGTGTCAGGCAGTTGCCGCCGCCGTGTGCGACATGAAGGTCTGGGGCCCGATCTGCGACGAAGCGGTGGACGAAACCGGTTTGGGCGACAGGGTAAGCAAGCGTAATAAACGTAATAAGATCAAGCTGATCCTTCGTGACTGCCTGCGCAACAAAAGCGTCGGCATCATTGAAGAGATTCCCGAAAAGGGGCTGGTCAAGTATGGCAAGCCGGCGGGCGTCATCGCGACTCTGGTGCCGACGACCAATCCCTGCCTGACTCCTGCGGGCCAGGTCCTTTATGCAATCAAAGCCAGGGACGTATTGATCTGCTCTCCCCATCCCCGCGCGAAAAATGTTACGAATAAGTGCATCGACATCATCAGGGGGGTTTTGATTCGTGAGGGTGCCCCCGCCGACATCATTCAGGGGATTCAGTATCCCAGCATCGCTTTGAGCCAGGAGCTGATGAAGCGCTGCGACCTTGTGATTGCCACCGGCGGCCGGCCCATGGTGAAGTCCGCTTATTCCTCCGGCGTTCCTGCGTACGGTTCCGGCGCCGGCAACGCTACCGTCATCATCGACGATACCGCCGATACGCCGGAGCGGCAAAGAGAAGCTGCGAGGAATACCCGGATCTCCAAAACTTCCGACTTTGGTTCCGGCTGCTCCTGCGACGGAAACCTGCTGATCCATGAATCCGTCTATGACGGCTTTGTGAAGGCTCTTGTGGCGGAAGGAGCTTATCTGGCCAATGAGGAAGAGGCGGAAAAGCTGAAGAATGTCATGTGGGACGAAACGGGCCATCGCCTGCCGAATACCGTTGCCATCAGCCCTCAGAAGCTGGCGGAGGCGGCAGGGTTCAAAATCCCCGATGACCGCAAGCTTATCGCTGTCACCGGCGGCGGGATGGAAGGAGTCGGAAAGGAGCATTTTTTCTCCAGCGAGAAGCTGACCACCCTGCTGACACTGTTCAAGTACAAGGGCGAGTTTGAAAATGCTCTGGATATGATGCGCGCTGTTTTTGAGGTTGGCGGCAAGGGCCACTCCTGCGGCATCTACTCCTGGAACGATGAGCATATCCACCGCCTGGGCATGGCTGCTCCCGTTTCCCGCATCATGGTCCGCCAGCCGAACAACCGCGGCAATTCCGGCTCTTCCACCAACGGAATGCCCCCTACCTCCTCCATGGGATGCGGCACCTGGGGCGGCAACATCGCTTCGGAAAATATTACACTGAAACACTACATGAACACAACCTGGGTGGCCCGTCCGCTGCCTGAGGATATGCCATCCAATCAGGAGCTGTTCGGCGATTTCTCCAACGAAGGCATGGACAAGGAATAAATATTTTAAGGATATCTTGTACGCCGATCCTGTATTTTCCCTTAACTTTGACCTGACCGAAACCGTTATAAAGCAGCAAGATCATTCACACGATAAACCTCTCCTTTTGAAAAATCCGTCGGAACGGCATTTTGGGAGCCGCTTCCGCCGGATTTTTCGCTTTTTGTCGCCGTTCTCCGAAAAACTGACGATGAGGCCACAGGCCGCCATCCGGCGTAAAATGTCGCCACGGAAGGGTTTGAAATCCTTCATGGCGGCATTTCTGATTCAGGCGGACAGATCAAAAAGGGCCGGCACCTTTTTATAGTGCCGGCCTTTGATACTTCCCTACGGGGAGCACCCATAATCTGTGACAGATGTTAAATCACCTTATGAATATCCTGCATCATCCGGCAGAGCATCGCCGAATCAATCTGTCCCGGTGCGGATTCCTTTTTCACCGTTCCAAAAGTCAGGGCAGATCCGAATATCTCGCCCGTAATACGGCTGACCACACCCAATTTTGCCATGGATATTGCGGCGATCGGCTTCTCCGCATATTTTTTATGCATGATCGCCGTCGCTTCCAATAATCTGATCACATCTGTTTCATTTTGGGGCATAACTGCGATTTTGGAAATATCGGCGCCCATAGCCTGCATTTTCCGCAGCCGGCCGATGATTTCCTCGCGGGAAGGAGTTCCGTCAAACTGATGGCTCGATCCAATGACTTTTACGCCGGCCGCATGGGCGCTTTCCAGAATCTTTTTGGCGGTTGTTTCTTCAGCCAGCATCTCCACGTCGATTAGATCCACCCGGCCTGTCGCTACGACCGCCTTGTTGATTTCCAGATAAGCTTCCGGGTTTAAATCGATTTTGCCGCCTTCCCTTGCGGTGCGCAGGGTAAAAAGCAGAGGGATCCGATCGAAAACAGAAGACAGCGGCTCCAGAACATCCTTGATTTTTTCTATGTCCCTGGCACTTTCAAACCAGTCCGCGCGCCATTCCACAACATCCGCCCGGCTGCTCACGATACTCGATGCGTCCGCGAGGATGCCCTCCTTTGTATCGGCTACGATGGGAACGCAGATTTTAGGGATTCCATTCCCGATCGTCACATTTTTTACAGTAACCGTATCCATAAATTCCACCTTTTTCTGCCCCTGCGAAGCTACCCAGCGAAAACGCGAAGCGTCTCATTTCTCGATGCTTCATACAGTTTATCGCTTTAAATCGATACATCACATTTTACTTTTATTTGGCTCGTTTGTCAATACCGCCTTGAAGTTTATTCCTATCATAATACGATATCAATACTTTATCAAGCAGGCTCTATCGAAAAAAGTGGAGCTCGGCAATCACCCGTGATCGGTGGGCAGGAACGGCTTAATCCGCCGGCCGGTTTATGAAAGCGGCAAGGTTCGGTCGATAGTCCGGCGATTTACGGACAATAATATAGTTATAAAAACCATATATACTGGTTATTGAATTGACATTTGAATTCTATCACGATATAATAACCACTAGACAATTCACCCTGGCATTTCCAGGTAAGATGTGGAATTCGTTTTTGTTTCTTCCCCCTTCGGCGGGGGAGAAACAAAAATGGGTTGCAATCATAGGCGGAATTGCTGTGGGACTGGAAAAGAGGGAAAATAATGGATGAAAAGAAACTGGTGATCACGGGAATGGGTGCATGCACCCCCATTGGAATCGGTGTTCCTGAATACTGGAAGAACCTGATCAACAGCGTATGCGGCATTGGTAAAATCACCCGTTTTGACGCTTCGGAGCTGCCGGTGCAGATCGCCGCCGAGATCCGCGGCTTTGATCCGGCAGCGTATCTGCCCAGGCCGCTTGTGCGCACGATGGATCCTTTCATGCAGTATGCCTGGGTGGCGGCGGAAGAGGCGCTTCACGACAGCTCCCTTTCCGTGGAGCCTGAGGCGGACCGGATCGGCATCGTGATGGGGACCGCGATGGACGGCATCAGTACGGTGGCGCATACGCAGGAAAGGTACGGCGAGAGAGGGCCGCGCCGCATCAGCCCCCACTTTGTGCCGATGGTGATCGGCAACGTGGCGGCAGCCCGGATCGCGATCGCGCACGGCATTCACGGCCCCAGCTTCACGCTCAATACCGCCTGCTCGGCCGGCGGGGATGCCGTCATGACCGCGGCAATGCTGCTCCGGTCGGGCGAAGCCGAAGCCGTGCTTGCCGTCGGCGGCGAATCGATCCTTTGCCCGGTGGTGGTCGCGGGGCTCGCACAGGCCAAAGCGCTGTCCCGCCGCAATGACGAGCCGCAATGTGCCTGCCGGCCGTTCGACATCGACCGCGACGGCTTTGTCATAGGGGAGGGCGGAGGAGCGCTTCTGATCGAGACCGAAGCACATGCGCTGGCACGCGGTGCCGAAATCAAGGCTGTGCTTGCGGGTTACGCCAATACAAACGACGGTTATCACGTGACGGCGCCTTCGCCGCACGGCGAAGGCGCCGCGGCCTGTATGCGCCGGGCTCTGTCGCGCGCCGGCTTCCTGCCGGGGGAAATCGGCTATATCAACGCACACGGCACCTCGACCGTACTGGGCGACCGCGCCGAAACGCAGGCTGTCAAAAGTGTGTTTGGCGGGGCGGAGCGGACTCCGCCGATCAGCTCCACAAAAGGGGCGACCGGCCATCTCATGGGCGCGGGAGGCATCACCGAGATCATCGCCTGCATCCAGGCCATACGGGAGGGAATCCTTCCCCCGACGCTCAATCTGGACACGCCCGATCCGCAGTGCGATCTCGACTATATTCCAAATTTCGCAAGAAAAGCTGAAATTCACGCCGCTATGTCCAATTCATTCGGATTCGGCGGCCAGAACTCCAGTATTATCGTCAAACAATATAAGAAATGACAGATCTGGAAAAATGATGAATGAAAAACAGGGGGATTTCCATTGCAATTTACTTATGATGCCACGATGTTCCGAAATGTTTTTGAGCACGAATTCACCTATATCAATGGTTTTATGCGCAATGTTTCCCGCTTCGCGGAGCGGCCGGCCATGCTTTGCCCGTTGACCGGGCGGCGCTGGACCTATCGGGCGCTGAATGCGGATGTCAACCGTTTCGCTCATGCCCTGCAGGTGGATGGGATCGGGAAAAACGATGTGGTCATGTATATGCTGCTCAATTCTGCGGAATTTGTGTTCTGCTACCTTGCCTCCCAGAAGATCGGCGCGGTCAACTGCCCTGTCAACTACCGCCAGGCCGCGGGCGAGATCGCTTTGATGATCGACGACAGCCGCCCGAAGGTCTTTGTATATGACGAGGAGTTCCACGAGACGGCCCGTCAGGCTCTGGCCGCCGCCGTATATCAGCCGGAAAGGGTCGTTGTTGTAGATCTGTACAACAGGGCGGAAGCGGAAAAGGGAGAAATCACTTACCGGGACTATGTCGGCGCACAGTCGGAAAGCAATCCGAAGCGCGACGGTTTGCCGCATATTTATGAGGAGACCACCAGGCTTTATACATCCGGTACCACCGGCCGTCCGAAGGCCGTTCCGATGAACAGCATCAACGAGGTGCTCTCCGCGCATGACGTGATGATGCATTTCCCGCTCAATGCGACCGACCGCACGATGAATATGACTCCCTGGTTCCACCGCGGCGGCCTTCATTCCGGCGGCCCGAACCCCACGCTGTACGCCGGCGGTGAAGTTGTGATCCTGCGGGATTTTAACCCGCGCCGCTGTCTGAGGTATGTGGAGCAGTACAAGCTCACCTTCTTGATCGGCGTACCGACCATTATCGCCATGCTGGCGCGCGCGCAGAAAAGCAAGCCTGCCGATCTGTCCACGCTGCGGGGGATTGTCACGATGGGAGCTCCGTTTGGAAAGGCCGCCTGCGAGAGCTATATGAAATTGCTGACGCCGAATATTTTCAACGGCTACGGCACCACGGAAAGCTTCTGGAACACTTTCCTGCGCCCTTATAACCTTCCGGAAATGGCGGGAAGCGCCGGGCAGTCCTGCACGGATGACGAAGTACGGGTCGTACGCGTGTGCAAAAACGGTCATGCCGAACCGGACGATCTGGTTGCGCGGGACAATTCGGAAATCGGCGAAATCATCATCAGATCTCCGGCAAAATCCGCTTATTCCTATTTCAACAATCCCGAGCTGACGGCGCAGAAATTCTACAAGGGATATCTGTATACCGGCGATCTCGGCACCTGGAACGAGCAGGAGTTCATTACCATCACGGGGCGCAAAGATGATATGATCGTGTCAGCCGGCGAAAATATCTACCCGACGCAGATCGAAACCATTTTGAATGAATATCCAAAGGTCGCGGAGAGCGGCGTCGTCGGCGTGCCGGACCGGCTGCGCGGCGAGACCGTGGCGGCTTATATCGTTCCGTCGGACGACGGTCTGACGGAAGAGGAACTGAAGAAGTACTGTGCCAACCATCCCATGATGTCTCCGTACAAGCGTCCTCGTTCTTATCATTTTGTAAAGGAGTTGCCCCACACGGCAACCGGTAAGCTGATGCATCACAAGCTGCGGGAGATCGCGTTGATAGAGACCTGAAATTCACCCATCCGGTGTGCGGGAGCCTTTTTTGAAGTCCGGAAAAAGCAAAGGGAAGCTGATATAAAACTCAGCCTCCCTTTGCTTTTTTTATCATCTGAAACGGCGATGTCTGGCGCTTCCTCAAGGCTCGATCGTACCGGAACGGATTGCCGCAGAGAAAGCAGCCGGTGCCGATTTGACCGTAGTGCGCTTTAAAAGTATATAAAAATGATAGAATATCAAAGTATATAGTGACGAAAATTAGTAATTCCTGTTGACATAAAGGATGCGATGATGTATACTTCAATATATACAACGCGACTGAGAGGTAGAGCTAAGAATGAAAGCAATTTATATTGATGCGCCCGGTCAGGTGGAAATAAAAGAAATTGAAGAGCCTGTGAGAAAAAAAGGGGAAGCGCTTCTCAAGGTTCTCTATGGTGGGATTTGCGGGAGCGACCTCGGATCCTATCGAGGCACGTTTGCGTATTTTGATTATCCGAGGATTCCGGGCCATGAATTTTCCGCTGAAGTCATGGAAGTTGACGAAAATTCCCAGGGCCTGAAAAAAGGAATGGTCGTCACCTGCAATCCTTATTTCAACTGCGGAACATGCTATTCGTGCAAACACGGCATCGTGAATGCCTGCATGGATAACCAAACCATGGGCTGCCAGAGAGACGGCGCTTTCTGTGAATATATTACCATGCCGGTTGAAAGAATTTACGATGGAAGGGGGCTTGACCCGAAAACTCTGGCGGCGATTGAGCCTTTCTGCATCAGTTATCACGGCGTGACAAGGGGAGGTGTGAAAACCGGAGACAAAGTTTTGGTGATAGGAGCGGGAACAATTGGGGTGCTGGCCGCGGTTGCCGCAAAAGCCAAGGGCGCGCAGGTCTATATTTCGGATGTTGCGCCCGGAAAATTGGAAATGGCGAAAAGCTTTGGTGTTGACGGAACGATTCTCAACTCTTCCCCGGCGGCATTCCATGCGGAAGTCTCGAAGATCACGGACGGCAACGGATTTGACGTTACGATCGAAGCGGTCGGCCTTCCTTCCACGTTTCAGAACTGCATTGACGCGGCATGCTTCGGAGGACGGATGGTTTTAATCGGGGTAGGAAAGAAAAATCTGGACTTCAATTTCACGTTGATTCAGAAAAAAGAGCTGAACGTGTTCGGCTCCAGAAACGCTTTGAAAAGGGATTTCCTGGAGCTGATCGATTTGGTGAAGACCGGGAAAGCGCCGCTGGGGAGGATCATCACGAATACCTACCGGTTTGACGACGCGGCGAAGGCTTTTTACGATTTCGCGCATAATCCGGGCGACATGCTCAAGGTCTCTATTGACTTCTCCGACATTCAGTAAGTCGGGGAAAATTCCATATACTAAAGATTGAAAAGGGGAGAAAACAATGAAAAAAAGGATACTGGCAATCGTTTTGGCGGGAGTTATGACATTGGGATTTTTTAGTGGGTGCAGCGCGGTAAAGACCGACGATCAGGCCCAGAACACCTCTTCCGGCGGTTCCAAGACTGCGGCGGTTTCCGGCAAGGACCCTTACTCGGGCAGCGTTAAGGTTGCGTTTCTGCCGAATGTAATCGGCGACTCGTGCGCGGCTGCTTGGGCGGCTGGCATGAAAGACTACCTGTCTTCGTTCTCAAATGTAAAGCTGGATGTATTTGACGGCAAAGCTTCCGTTGACACCGAAGTCCAGATCATGGACGAGCTGATCAATCAGAAGTACGACGCCATCCTTTTGCAGGCGACCGACGCTTCCGGTCTTGCCGCCTCCACCAAGAAAGCGGAGGCCGCCGGAATCCCGGTCATCACCGTAAATCTTGACGCGAACACCCCACACACGGCGCTGGTTGCGGCCGTCGACGTCGAAGCCGGCCGGGAGATCGCGGAAAACATCGGCAAGAGCCTGAACGGCAAGGGCAATGTTGTGATCATTTCCGCTACGCCGGGCGCGACAAAAGGTGAAAACATTGACAAAGGGTTCAAAGCGGCCATGAAAGAAAAATATCCGGACATCAAGATCCTTGACGAGCAGACCGGAAACTGGCTGACGGAAGACGCCAACACGGTGATGAACGATTTCCTCACGAAATATCCGAACGTCGACGCGGTCCTTTGTCACAATGATGCGATGGCCGAAGGCGCAGCCGAAGCGATCAAGGCCGGCGGAAAGCTTGGTAAGATTCAGGTATGGGGCTGCGACGGAGAATCCAAAATGCTGAAGTACATCGAGCAGGGCCTCTGCACGGGCACCATTTATACAAACTGCCACGATCAGGGCATCCTCGCTGCGCAGATGGCGATGTATTCCATTGGTGCCGGAAAGAGCGGAACCGCCTCTTCCACCCCGATTGTCAAAATGTCCCCGACCGTTGTGACAAAGTCCAATGTTTCTTCCATCACGGAAGACATGCGCTGGTAATTTGAGATGCCTGCCGCCCGCTTTTCCGGGCGGCGCCGGCATTGGTACGGGTTTCTTCGGCGGAGCTCCTGCCGAAGAAACCCATCGTTTGTAAAAATTAAATAAAGGTGATAACTTCGGTAGGAGGAGCTATGAGACAAGAAAATATACGCCGATTGATATCGGTCATCTCCTTATTGGTTCTTTCATTATTGTTCGGCCTCACCAGCAGCGACTTCTTCACCGCCTATAATCTGCTGAATATTTTGAGAGAGGCTTCCATTACCGGCATAATAGCGGTAGGCGTAACCTTCGTCATCATAACCGCCGGCATCGATTTATCGACGGGCGCTCTTGTCGGTTTCGCAAGCATGGTATGCGCATCCCTGGTTTATTATTATCATCCGCCCGCAGCCGTCGTTATGCTGGTTGCCCTGCTGGTCGGGCTGATCGGCGGCGCTTTGAACGGCTTTATTGTCGCAAAGCTGCGTGTGCCGGAATTCATCGGCACGCTTTCCACACAATATTTGTTCCGCTCCATGGTTTTTGTGTTCGCCATCCGCGAGAGCGGGGTCATCACAAACAAGATCATCGACGACCCAAATATTCTGATTATGGGCGGCAGCATCGGCGGCGTTTATCTTGTGACGTTCGCTTTCCTCATCGTCGCCGTAGCCGGCCAGATTATTCTGAAAAAGACGAAGCTGGGCGTGTACATCTACGCCACCGGCGCAAACAGCAAATCAGCGCAGCTTTCCGGCATCAACACGGCGAAAATCAGGATGATCGTATTTACCATCACTGGTTTTCTATGTGGAATCGGCGCGATTTTTGAAATCGGCAGAATCGGCAGTGTGACCACCGACCTCGGGACCGGCCTGGAATTTCAGATCATTGCCGCAACGGTAATCGGCGGATGCGCGTTCAGCGGCGGACGCGGAGATGTCTTCGGGACCGTCATCGGCGCTCTTTTCATGAGCGTTCTGCAGAACGGCATTTTGAAGTATAACTTTCCGACCGCGACCCAGCTGATCATCCAGGGCGTCGTGATCGTGATTGTGGTGGTCTTTGATTCGGTGTATAACAGGATCGCGCAGAAGCGCCTTCAGGAGCAGGCGAGAAACGAGGCCGCGGAGCTGCTGGCGGGGGGTGAAGCATAATGGCTGAATATTTATTGAAAATGGAAGCGATTGAAAAAAGCTTCAGCGGAACGCCGGTATTGAAAAAAGTGGATTTCGAAGTCAGGCCGGGCGAAGTTCACGCGCTGATGGGCGAAAACGGAGCCGGAAAATCCACGCTGATCAAGATCCTGACGGGCTTTTTCCCGAAGGACGGCGGCAAAATTTACATGGACGGCCAACAGGTTGAGATCAATAGCCGGAACGATGCCACGAAGTACGGAATCAGCGCTATTTATCAGGAATTGAGCCTGATTCCCACGCTGTCCGTCATGCAGAACATCATGCTTGGCAAAGAGCGGACTCAAACCTGTCTGCTTCGTTCCAAGGAAATGAAAAAAGAGGCCCAACAGCTCATCGATCGGTACGGGTTCGGCCTCAAGCCCGACGCGATTGTGGAAACCCTGCCCATCGCACAGAGACAGACTGTGGAAATCCTGAAGGCCCTGAACGGAAAATCCCGGCTGATCATTATGGATGAGCCCACGGCGTCCCTCAGCAACAAGGAATCGGAAAGCTTGTTCCAGATCATCAGGCAGCTGAAGGAGCAGGGTGTCAGCATCATCTACATCTCCCACCGTCTGGAGGAAGTGTATCGTCTGGCGGACCGTTTAACGATCCTTCGCGACGGCGCACGCGTGGCGGTTCTGGACCGGAAAGAAATCGTGCCGAAGGATGTGGCGGTGATGATGATCGGCAAAGCCCTGAACGAAGCGACAGCTTCGGAGAATCTGAGGCCCCCGAAACCTGAAGTGGTGCTGAAGACCGACCGCCTGACCCGGAAAGGGGTTTTCCAGGATATCAGCTTTGAGCTTCACAAAGGGGAAATCCTCGGCTTCTCCGGTCTGGTCGGCTCCGGCCGCACCGAGGTCATGCGCGCGGTCTACGGCGCGGACAATTACGACAGCGGAACGGTTCTGCTGAATGGGAAGCCGCTGCCGAAGAACAACATCGGAAAGAGCATTTCGCTCGGCTTCGGGCTTGTGCCGGAGGACCGTATCAGCCAGGGCTTCACCCCGCTGCTTTCCATCGAGCGCAACGTCGCTTTGACCAATTACGACACGCTCTCGGCCTTCGGCTTTGTCAGGGTGCCGCAGGAAAAGAGGCTGGGTGCAAAAATGGTGAAAAGTCTGAACATCAAACCCGGAAATCCGCTTGTCCATGTGGGGGACCTTTCAGGCGGCAACCAGCAAAAGGCCGTTCTGGCAAAGTGGCTGAGCCGCGGCCTGAACGTTTTGATTATTGATGAGCCTACCGCCGGTATCGATATCGGGGCGAAAGATGAAATCTATAAAATCCTGGAGAATCTTGCCGAGAACGGCACGTCCATCATTCTGATTTCGTCCGACCTGAAAGAAGTGCTCCGCGTATCCCACCGCATTCTTGTGATGCGGAAAGGAAAAATATTCACAGAATTCTCCGAGGGAAGCATCACGCAGGAAGACCTTCTGATGGCCGAATCCGGAATAACAAAGAAGGGGGCGTAGGGCTATGAACAACAGTTTAAAAAACAAGTCGCTTGGCATTGTGAAATCCCCGAGATTATGGATCCTCGTCGCGGTAATGCTGGTGCTGACCCTCCTTCAGCAGGGAGTGTTCCTGACGGGCGCCAATATGAAAAGCGTGCTGCTGTCCATTTCCATTTACGGGATCATGGTCTGCGGTTCGATTTTTCCGATCCTGCTCGGCGGGATCGATCTTTCGGTCGGGGCCGTGGCGGCCGCTTCGGGAGCCTTCACCGTCGTTTACATTGTGAACCACGGGAACACCGCGTCGTCGGCCGTTGTCGGCATCCTCGGCGGCCTGGCGATCGGCCTGATCATCGGCCTTATTCAGGGCATCGTGATTTCCAGGTTCAATGTGCCGGCCTTCCTCGTGACTCTGGCTTTTCAGTACATCGTTTACGGGATGGCGCAGTTGCTCACGAAGAATAACGTCATCCCCTGCATGAAACCGGATTTCTTCGCGTATCTGGGCGGCGGACGCCTGCTGGGCATTCCGTTTTCCATTTATATCCTGGCGATTATGACGATCCTGTCCTATATCGTGTTGAACCGAACGGTGTTCGGCCGCAGCGTTTACGCCGTCGGCGGGAACCCGGAGGCCTGCCGCCTTTCCGGAATCAGGAGCAGGGCGATTTCCATCATGGCTTATGTTCTTTCCAGCTTTACCTCGGCAATGGCCGGGATCGTGCTTGCCAGCATGAACCGTCAGGCCATTGCAAAGGCCGCGCAGGGATATGACAACTATGTGATCACGGCTCTCGTCATCGGCGGCGTTTCCCTGATGGGCGGCGAAGGCAACATCAGCGGCGCCATCTGGGGTGCGTTCCTGGTCGGCGTCGTTTCCAACGGCCTGCGCCTGATGGGTGTCGCATCCGAATATCACGGCATTGTTAAATGCATCATTATCGTTGTCGCGGTTGCAGTCGACGCGAATATCCGCTATCGGAAGAGCGGCCTGCAGCGCAGGGGCGGCCTGATCAATCTATTCAGACGGAAAACAGAAGTGGAACAGACGGCAGGAGAATAAAAATGAGACGAATTGATTGCCATGTCCATATTTTTGAAGTTCTGAAGGGCTTTAACGGGAAGGGTGAAATGCGCCCCATCGGGGGCGGATTGGCAAGATGGGCGGATGGCGAGGTTGTCAGAATGCTTCCGCCGGAACTTGGTGACAAAGCTTTTGCCGTGGATACTTGCTATCAGCTGCTGAAGCGGAACGGCGTGGAAAAGGCTGTCCTGCTTCAAGGCAGTTTTTACGGCTTCCATAACGAATACGTTGCGGAGGCGGTAAAAAAATACCCGGATATGTTCATCGGCGCGGGAACCTTCGACCCGTTTGGCAAATGCGCCGACCGGATTTACGACCGCCTGACGAATGAACTGGGCATGAAGGCCATGAAGTTTGAAACCAGCACAGGCTGCGGCTTTATGAGCTATCACAGGGACTTTGACATCGCGGAGGTTTTCGGGAAAGTCGCGAAAAAAGCCGCGGAAAACGGCCAGACGCTGGTGCTGGATGTCGGGAGCCCCGGCATGTCCAGCTTTCAGCCGGAAGCGATACGGAAGCTTGCGCAGGAAAACCCGGAGCTGCGGATCGTTGTCTGTCATCTGCTGGCGCCGACGCTCAGGGATGAGGAAGCGCTGAAGAAATCGCTGGAGATGCTGCGGTTCGACAATGTTTATTTCGATATTTCCGCCGTGCCGTTCAACGTACAGCCCGAGACCTATCCGTATCCGACCGGGATCAGATATATCAGGGAAGCGTGCGGCATTGTGGGGTACGATAAGCTGCTGTGGGGCACGGACATTCCTTCCGTGCTGTGCTACGATTCATACCAGCATCTGGCCGATTATTTCACCGGTGAATTCACTGAAGAGGAGCTTCAGGCCATTTTTTACGGCAACGCAAGGAAAGCCTATTCGTTTTGATTGGAAAAGAGGAAATGAATATGATTGACATCGCGGAACGGTTTCAGAAGACTGCCGTCAATCCGGGCGAATTCTCTTTGATATGGCTGGGCCAGGCAGGTTTCATGATCAAAAACAGCGCGGGGAAAACCGCTGCCGTGGATCCTTACCTTTCCGACGCGGTCGAGCGCATCTGCGGATTAAAGCGGCTGATGATGCCTGTCATGGAACCGGAAGAGCTCAACCCGGATGTGATCCTCATCACGCATCATGACGAGGACCATCTGGACATGGACATCCTTCCGGGCATTCTCGCGCGGAACCCGAAAACGAAGCTGCTTGCTCCGGAGAGGGCGTACAGCATGTGCCGGAAGGCCGGAATCCCGGAAAAGCAGCTTGTCCATTTCGATCAGGGAGAAAAAGTATCGCTGGACGGCTTTGACGCGGAGGCTGTTTTCGCGGACCATGGCGACCACGCGCCGGATGCGGTCGGGATTCTGCTCACGACGGAGGGCCGCACCGTTTATTTCAGCGGGGATACTTCGTTTCAGTGCGACCGGATGAAATATGCCGCATCAAAGAATATCGACGTTCTCATACTCCCGATCAACGGTCAATACGGGAATATGAATTCCTTTGAAGCGGCAGACCTTGCGAAAATGGTGGGAGCGAAGCTGACGATCCCGAGCCATTTCTGGACTTTTATCCGGCACGGCGGCGATCCGTATGCCTTTGACCTGCAAATGCGTGCCGAGGCGCCGGAACTGCCGTATTACTTTATGTGTCAGGGAGAAATCATCACCTGGAACGGGGAATGGGGCGCGGCGCGCTCGGAACAGGCTGATTTTACATGATTCGTTTTTTCCGCGCTTTTATTCATAAGGGAAGGGAAATATCGGGGCGGTTGGAGATCAGCAGCTGATAGGCGGCGGTGCGCGAACGTTCCAGGTGCGCGGTCATTGCACGGGCGGCTTTATCCCAGTTTTGCTCAAGGCTGGCGGAAATAATGGCACGGTGCTCCTGAAAAGTTTCTTCCACCCGTGTTATGATCTCGTTTCCCGACAAAATACGAATGCGGTGGTTCGTATTTTGCGTATCCCGAAAAGCGTTGATGATATAGCGGTTTCCGGTGGCTTCAACAATTCGGTTGTGAAACTGGTTATCGATCTCGTAGAAGTAACGGTTGCTTTGCTTCGCTTTCAGGGGATTGTTGTCTATGATCTGCTGAAACTTCATCCAGTCCTGAGGAGGGATCTTGTCCCCGTAGTGCAGGAGCGCATAAGGCTCCAACAGCAAACGGACCTCATAGATCAGATTGATCTCCACAAGGTTGAGCGGCGCCACCAAAATCCCTTTTTTGGGCAGAATGCTGACAAGCCCTTCCTGCTCCAAACGGCCCACCGCGTCCCTGATGGGTGTGCGGCTCACGCTTCCCAATTCGTTGCATAAAATCTGTTCGTTTATAAACTCGTTTGGGGCATATTCGCAATTCAATATTTTTGCTTTAATGGTTTCATATGCTTGCTGCTTGAGATTCTTTTTTTCCTCTGTCCCTGAACGATTTGTCAAAATGATTCCTCCCGGCATGATTGTAATAAACATCATATTTTATTTCATAAAATGCAAATGAAAATTTGATATCGATCAAAAAATATATATCCTTAGATACATCATTGTATTTATTATAACACGCTTCTGATCCATATAAAATATGGAAGCGAAATAATATTGGTACTTAAAAATTGGCCGCATAAAAATCGATTCAAGCTTTCCTTTATCGGAAGCGCTCAAGGAGTTATGATAGCATTTCCGGCTAAGATGCAGAGTTTGTTTTTGTTTCTCCCCCGCAGAGGGAAGGAGAACAAATCCAAATTCTCAGTCATGAGCGGAATTGCTGCAGGAAGAATCGAACGAGGAGACTTTTCATGAGAGAGCGTCAGTTTGTAGCGGATATGGTAAAAGATACGTTTATACCAAAAATGTTTCTAGTCAAGCAGTCCTTTCCCCGCAACAGGATCGACCCGAAAGAAATTCCGGATTTGATCTTCAGCCTGCTGAGCGAACCGAAATTCGCGTCCCGCGTAAAGCCGGGAATGCGGATCGCAATCACCGCGGGCTCCAGGGGAATCGCCAACAACGCGCTTACGACCAAATGCATCGCCGATTTCTGCAGGTCACGCGGGGCGCGGCCGTTCATCGTCCCGGCCATGGGCAGCCACGGAGGGTCCACGGCGGAAGGGCAGAGGGCCATTCTGGAAGGGTACGGCATCACGGAGGAATACTGCGGATGTCCGATCCTCTCCTCTATGGAAGTGAAGAAAATCGGCGTTAACGACACGGGCGGCGACGTGTATATCGATAAAAACGCCGCAGAGTCCGACGGGATCATCCTGGGATGCCGCATCAAGCCGCATACCGCGTTCCGGGGGCCCTATGAGAGCGGCATCATGAAGATGATGGCCATCGGTCTCGGAAAACAGTACGGGGCACAGGTATGCCACGCGGCCGGGTTCAAGAATATGGCCCAAAACGTGCCGCTGTTCGGCAGGGCGATTATCAAAAACGCGCCCATCCTGTTCGGCGTCCCCACGATTGAAAACGCTTATGATGAAACCTGCAGGATTGCGGCGGTCGCGGCGGAGGACATCGAAAAAGAAGAGCCGTCGCTTCTGAAAGAAGCGTTTGGGTACATGCCCCGGATTTTGGTGGACAGCTGCGACGTGCTGATCGTGGACCAGATCGGCAAAAATTTCAGCGGGGACGGCATGGACCCGAACATCACCGGCACGTTCTGCACCCCGTATGCCACGGGAGGAATCAAGGCGCAGCGCGTCGCGGTACTCAACCTGAGCCCGGAGACGCATGGAAACGGGATCGGCCTCGGCTATTCCAGCGCGACGACGGAGCGGGTTTACAGGCAGCTGGATTTCAAGTCGATGTACCCGAACGCGATTACCTGCACGGTTCTCGGCGGGGTCCGGGTTCCGATCGTGATGGAAAGCGACAGGGAATGCATCCAGGTCTGTCTCAAGTCCTGCATTGAAATCAATAAAAAGAACCCCCGTGTCGTACGGATCCCGAACAGCCTGCATCTGGAATACGTTCAGCTTTCCGAAGCGTATGCGGAGGAAGTCAAAGGAATCGCCCAGCTTGAGGTTTTATCACAGCCGGAGGAACTGCCATTCGACAGCGACGGGAATCTGCCGATGGAGAACGGGAGCCTGAAGTTTTAAAAGATTACGGCAATTCCACTGATGATTGCGAACGCGGATCTGTTTCTTCCCCGACAGAGGCGGGGAAGAAACAGAAACAAATTCGGCATCTTAAGCTGGAACTGTCAAAGGAAAGGTAAAATTGCAATGGAAACGCTTACTTATGACGTCTTGAAGAAATCCGGGTATCGGGGCTATTTTTTGGAGAAAGCGCCGGAAAAGGTGCTCCAGTTCGGAGAGGGGAATTTCCTTCGCGCATTCGTGGATTACTGGTTCGACATGTCGAATGAAAAAGCGGGATGGAACGGAAAATGCGTTCTGGTGCAGCCGATCCCGAACGGCCTTGCAAAGCAGATCAACGAACAGCAGGGCCTTTACACCCTGTACCTGAGGGGCCGCCGGAACGGCGAAAAGGTGAACCGTAAACGCGTGATCTCCTCGGTGTCGCGCTGCCTGAATCCGTATGAAAAAGCGGACTACGACGCGATGATGGAAGTCGCCGCCTCGGATTCCCTGGAATACATCGTTTCAAACACGACGGAAGCGGGCATCGTTTACGACCCCGCCTGCAAACAGGGCGACTGCCCGCCATCCTCTTTCCCGGCAAAGCTGACGCAGGTCCTGCACACCCGCTACAAGGCGGGGAAAAAGGGCCTGGTGATCCTCTCCTGCGAGCTGATCGACAACAACGGAAAAGAGCTTCTCAAATGCGTCAACCAATACATGGACCAGTGGAAGCTGGAGGACGCTTTTAAAGGCTGGGTAAACGGGGAATGCCTGTTCTGCTCGACGCTGGTCGACCGCATTGTTCCGGGGCGAATCCGCGACGAAAGGGAATTTGCCGAGATGGAAAAGGGAAACGGCTACCACGATGTTCTGATCGACGTGGGCGAGGTGTTCGGCGTGTGGAATATCGAGGCTCCGGCATGGCTGGAGGAAAAACTTCCGTTTAAGGCTGCCGGGCTGAACTGCCCCGTTGTTCCGGATGTGACCCCGTACAAGAAGCGCAAGGTTCGCATCCTGAACGGCGCGCATACCGGATTCGTGCTGGGCGCGTATCTCGCAGGATACGATATTGTGCGCGATTGCATGAATGACGGCATCGTGAGCGGCTTTATGAACAAAATGCTGCAGGACGAAATCATTCCGACGCTTCCCCTGGATAAAAAAGACCTGGAGGACTTCGCCAGCGCGGTGCAGGACCGTTTCAACAACCCGTTCATCAACCATGAGCTGATGAGCATTTCCCTCAACTCCACTTCCAAATGGAAGGCGCGCAACATGCCCAGCCTTCTGGAATATGTGAAACTCAGAGGCGGCCTGCCGAAATGCCTCGCCACAAGCTTCGCGGCCTATGTCGCTTTCTACTCCTCCGACATTCAGACTTTGACCGACAAGGGCCTTGTCTGCAAACGGCCGAAGGGGAACGAATACACGGTCAGCGATGATCGCTGGGTTCTGGAATTCTATTACGCGCACAGGGACGATTCCGCTGCCGCGCTGGTGCACGCCGTGATGACCAGCGAGAAAATGTGGGGTCAGGATCTGACCCTGATCGCGGGATTTGAACAGGCAACCGTCCAAACGCTTGAGCTGATCCGTGAAAAGGGCGCCGCGGCGGCGTTCCAGGCCTGCCTGTAAGAGAAACGCCGGGAAAAGAGCAGGCCTTGCAACGGCTCTTTTGTGAAAATACCGGAAAAGGAGATTCGATATGCCTTTCTTCATCCAGATTCATCCCGAGGATAATGTGACGGTCGCGCTGCATCCCGTTGTCAAAGGAACTTCTTTTGAGATCGGGGAGAAGGCCGTGACCGCCCGCGAGGATATCCCCCAAGGCCACAAAATGGCGATCGACGCGATTTCAAAAGGGGAAAATATTGTGAAGTACGGGTTCCCCATCGGACATGCGCTGAATGAGATCCCCGCCGGAAGCTGGGTCCATATCCACAATATGCAGACCAATCTTTCCGGGCAGACCAGCTTTCCCTATCAGCCGGCGGTTCATCCGCTGCCCCCGGTAAAGCCGGAGCTTTTTCAGGGGTACCGGAGGGAGGACGGGCGCGCCGCTATCCGCAACGAGCTGTGGATTATCCCGACGGTCGGCTGTGTGAACGACTGCGCACGGCTTCTTGCGGAGCACAACCGCAGCCTTGTGGCCGGTACGGTGGACGGCCTTTACTGCTTCCCGCATCCGTACGGATGCAGCCAGACCGGCCATGACCACGCGCAGACCCGCAAGCTGCTCGCCGCGCTGGCCCGCCACCCCAACGCGGGCGGCGTGCTGATTCTGGGCCTTGGCTGCGAAAACCTGACGCACGGGCAGATGCTGGAAGAACTGGGTGACTACAACCCCAGCCGGGTAAAATTCCTGACCATTCAGGAAGTGGAGGACGAGCAGGAGGCCGGCCGCGGGCTGCTCCGGGAGCTTGCCGATTACGCGAAGGGCTTCCGCCGCGAACCGATTCCTGTGTCGGAGCTGGTTGTGGGCATGAAGTGCGGCGGTTCGGATGGGCTTTCCGGCATTACGGCGAATCCCGTGATCGGCCGTTTCTCCGATATGCTCTGCGCGCGCGGCGGGAGCACCGTTTTGACGGAAGTGCCGGAAATGTTCGGCGCGGAAGGTTTTTTGATGAATCGCTGTCAAAGCCGCGGAGTGTTCGACAAAGCGTCAGCCATGATCAACAATTTCAAGAATTACTTCATCAGCCACAACGAAGTGGTTTATGACAACCCGAGCCCCGGAAATAAGCAGGGGGGAATCTCAACGCTGGAGGACAAGTCCTGCGGCTGTGTACAGAAGGGTGGCAGCGCGCCCATCTCCGACGTGATCGACTATGCCGGCCCCGTCGTCACTCACGGCCTGAATCTGCTTTACGGCCCGGGGAACGACATGGTTTCCACGACGGCGCTTACCGCCTCCGGCTGCCACCTGATCCTGTTTTCCACTGGACGCGGTACGCCGTTCGGCGCTCCCGCCCCCACGCTGAAGGTTTCTTCCAACAGCCAGCTTGCGGCAAAGAAGCCCCGGTGGATCGATTTCAACGCCGGCGTGGTCGCCGACGGCGAGAAGACTCTTGACGAAACGGCCGCCGATTTGTTCCGGCTTGTGCTGGAAACGGCAAACGGCAGGAAAACCAGGTCGGAAGAGCAGGGCTACCGCGAAATTTCCATCTTTAAAGACGGCGTGACGCTGTAACTGCCGCTGTTTTCGGTGTTTGATTCGCAGATAACCCTGTTGGAGTACCGCTCGTGGTATGATACGAATCCCGATTGCTTTTCATGATCAGTGGGTCTTACTCTTCTCCACAAAACGAAAGCTTGCCGGACATTTTACCGCAAAGGAAATAAGAAAGAGGGACTCGGCGTCTGTGTTAAACAGACGCCGGGTCCTTCTTTCCATTTAAAATCTGTTCTCATAAAAGTGATGCTTAAAGCCATGAAAAATATAGAATACAAGCCGGAAAATTATCCAAGCGATTTAACAGAAGAGCAGTGGAAAAATCTCCGTTTTTTCCGGAAGTTTACAATTTGTAACTGCATTTGGAACGATAAGCGTCAGAATTGCTGTTCAAATGCGCAGCGCAGATACCTATCACGCGCAATTAATAAAAGCAGGGATTGTGTAATTATCACATATTTCAAAATATTTTGAATTAACTATTGACATTTTAAAGAAATACAGTAAAATTATAGATAACATATCATACAAGTTGATTAAGGAACTGATAAAAATGGTGCCTAGGCATAAATTGAGTTATGAAGTGCAGCAAAAATTGCAGACGATGTTATTAAACAATGAATTTGCCGTAGGTGATTATTTACCGAGCGAACAGCAGTTGGCAGAGCAATTCAATGTGAGCAGGACGACGATTCGGGACGCGATCAGCAGTTTGGTAGAGAAGGGCTTTGTTGAACGGCGTCATGGAAAGGGAATCTGCGTAGTCAATAACAGCAGTTCTGTTGCCGCCGACTCGCTTCGCCTTTTGATGTTCAGAAATGATTATACGGTCGATGAATTGATTGAGACAAGACGGATCATTGAATGTCAGGTGGCAAGGCTGACGGCTCAGCGGGCAAATGAAGAGCAGCTCTCGGAAATCCAGCATTGGATAGACCTGATGCTGCAGCCGGGGTTAAATGATATCAAATATGCACAATACGATATGAGGTTCCACCAATGCCTTGCAAAGTTTTGCGGAAATAAAATTTTGATCGCGGTCATGGAGGCATTAGGTCCTCTTTTATGTAAAATGATTGAGAATGTCGTGAAAAAGGGCGGCCAGTGTGAGCGGGATGCGGGATACCACGCTAAAATTTTATCGGCGCTGCGTGATCACGATCCGGATGAAGCGGAAAGACGCGTAGGAATCCATCTTGACGAGACCTATAAAATTTTTCATGCAGATTTCAACGAGCAGATCAATTACTGGGCGATAAACCATTAATTGCTGATAGCATGATGGAAAGCGGAGATGAATTTTAAAGCGGATTCCCAAACGCAAATTCGTCATGCTTTCATGTTCTCTCGAAAAATTTCCAGACACGCAAAGCTTTATTACGGGTTAATATGCCTCGTTGTCCGATATAAAGCCAGTGATGAAGTTATCTATCATAACCGAAATGCGCGGAGCGCGTAAAATGTCCTCTCAGGCGTCGGAAGATTTGCTTCCGTCTGTGCCATGAGGTTTACAACTTGTATGATATGTTATATCTTGCGGCTTTATATGTTGTTTATAAAAATGCACAGGGAGTATGAGCGATGAAAATTACGAAAATAGAACCAATCGTTTTACAATTCAAGCTGGATGGCCATCAGCAGTTTGCCTATTCTCAAGCATGGTATGATACCCGGACGATCATGATCGTCCGGGTGGATACGGATGAAGGAATCAGCGGCTGGGGCGAGGCTTTTGGCCCCGCTTTCGTACATAAGTCCATTATCGATCATGTATATGCCCCGAAAATCATTGGCATGGATCCGTTTGACAGTGCGGTCATATGGGAGAAGCTGTACAACTCTCTGGAGGATCACGGCCGGAAAGGCGCAGTGGTGGAAGCCATCAGTGCGATTGATATCGCGTTATGGGATATCAAGGGCAAAGCGCTGAACAAGCCGGTCTATCAGTTGCTGGGAGGAGCGCATCGCGACTATGTTGTTCCCTATGCGACCGGCCTGTATCATCGGACCTCGGACGACGAGGTGGGCGAGATTGTAGACGAGGCCCGTGGTTATGTAAACCAGGGTTTTCGCGGCGTAAAATTAAAAATCGGCTTCGATCTGGAAACGGATGAGAAGAAAATATATGCCGTCAGAAAAGCTGTGGGGGATGATGTCGCTCTCATGACCGATGCGAATCATGCCTATAACGCCATGACGGCGACAAAAATCGGCCGTGTTATGGAAGAATGCAATGTGACATGGTTCGAGGAGCCTGTCCCTCCGGAAGATATCGATGGATATCTTGAAGTAAAGCATAATCTGACGGTCCCCATTGCGGGAGGTGAAGCCGAATTTACAAAGTATGGGTATTACAATCTGATCAATCGGAGAGCGCTTGATATTCTGCAGATGGACAACTGCGTCATGGGCGGGCTGACGGAATATTTTCATGTAGTCCCTTTGGCGGCGGTGAAAAATATCCAGTGCTGTCCGCATATTTGGGGGAGCGCCATCGCTGTGCGGGCCGGAATGCAGGCGGCGTTCGCACAGCCGAACTTTCCAAACAAATTGTTTCCGGATGACGTGTGGCTGGAACTGGACAGAACGGCGAATATTTTCCGTGAAGAGCTTTCGCTAAATCCGCTGAAAATGAAAAACGGCCGTATTTATAAACCGACCGAACCTGGGCTGGGAATTGAAATTAATGAAGAATTAATCAAGAAATATCGAGTCGGATAAAAAATTGGGAGGAGGTTCGTTATGAAACTCGATAAATCGTTTCTCAAGAGCAAAATTCAGAAAAGCGCATTGGTGATCCTGATCGTTTTCATTATTATTGCATTTTCGATTATAACAAAGGGCCTTTTCATTTCCAGCAGCAATATCAGCAATATCTTGATTCAGTCGGCTTTGACCGGAATCGTCGGCGTCGGCATGACGTTTGTCCTTCTGACGGGCGGCATCGATCTTTCCGTTTCGGGGAACGTAGTCATGACTTCATTGTTTCTGGCGAGCTTTATGAAGCAGGGGGTCGGCTGGATCCCTTCCCTGTTGTTGGCCCTGCTCATCAGCACGTTGGTAGGTTTTATCAACGGTTTGGCAATTTCAAAGATCAAAATGGTGCCTTTCGTTACTACGCTCGCCATGTCGAATATCACGATGGGGCTGGGCGAAATATACAGTAACGGACAGACAATTTACGGGTTGGATGCGCGGCATGAAGTTTTTGGTCAGGGACACCTTCTGGGAATTCCTGTGCCGATTATCATGTGGGCGATTGTCGCGCTGATCGCTTACTATATATTGACTTATACAAGCTTTGGCCGTGAGGTCTACGCGGTGGGAAGCAATCAGAAAGCGGCCTGGATGGCGGGAATTTCCACCAATGTGATTATTTTGATTACATACGCAATAGGCGGCCTTACCTGCGGTTTCGGCGCGATTCTTGTTACCTCTCAATTGATGAGTGCGTCATCCACTGTCGCCGCTTCTCTTACTCTTGACGCAATCGCGGCCTGCGTGATCGGCGGGACCAGTCTGAACGGCGGGGTCGGTTCGGTGGGCGGAACGATTCTTGGCGCCATAGCGATGGCCCTGATCAACAACGGCCTTAATTTGGTAGGCGCTTCGCCGTTTATGCAGGATGTTGCAAAGGGCGTGATTATCTTCATTGTTGTTGCGGTCGATGCAATTCAAAGAAATCGCCGCGCCGCTAAAGAATAGTTCCGGCCCGGAAAAAGGTAAAGTATGGAAAAGGTTCCAATGGCATCGTGAATCAGCAGTTAGCTGCTGCAATATAAAAGGGAGGAAAAATAAGTATGCGTAAAATTTTATCAATGTCGCTGAGCGCCCTGTTGATAACGGGCTTGCTGGCAGGATGCGGACAGACGGGAAACACGCCGGGGGCAGCTTCCTCTGCTCAGCCCGCTTCCAGCTCAGACACGTCCGGTCCCGCTTCTTCCGGCGGGGAGCAAAAGCTTGTCGTCAATGGGAAGCAGGTAAACGTGATTTATGTCGCGAGTGAGGCGGCCTCGGCGTGGCAGGCAATCGGTACGCAGTATCTCCAGTCTCTTGTAGAGAAAGCGGGCGGCAAATGCCAGATCCTGAATGCGAACGGCGATTCGCAGAAACAGACTCAGATGGTGCAGGATGCTTTGGTCATGAAGCCAGATGTCCTGGTGGTAAAGCCGGTCGATTCTGTCGGCATTGTCCCGGCATTGAAAAAGGTGGCGGCTGCAAATATCCCGATCATCGCACTCGACACAGGCGTAACCGGCGATGTCAAACTCCTCACTCATATTCAGACCGACCAGAGCAGCCTGGGCAAAACAGATGCGGAATACATTTCAAAAACCTTCAAGGCAAAAGGAACTCAGGCCAAGGTAGTGGAAATTTTAGGGGACCTGACGTCTTCGATTGGACAGCAGCGCAGGGACAGCTTTGATACCTATGCAAAAACCGCGGGCAATATAAAGATCGTCTCGCAGACGGAATGCAAATGGGATCCGGATAAGGCCTATAATGCAACACTCGATGCTTTCCAGAGAAATCCGGATGCAAATGCCGTATTCTGCTCTTCCGACAGTATGGAATCCGGCGTCATGCAGGCCCTGAAACAGCTTGGCAAGCTTTATCCCGCAAGCGACCCGAAGCATATCGTTGTCGTTTCTATTGATGCGGACCCCACCGGAGTCAAATACATTAAAGAGGGCTATACGGATGAAATCGCGGAGCATAATGCGGCGCTGCACTCCGATATCGCCTATAAAGTCATTGTGGATTACATGCACGGCTTCCAGATTCCAAGCGCAATCATCTTCCCGACGACCGCGGTTACAAAAGACAATGTGGATGATCCCGCAAGGTGGGGAAACATGGATGTCTCAAAAGTTAAGGAATGGTCGACGATGGATCAGAATGATTACGTCATGCAGACAAAGTAAAATAGTTCAGCTTGCGATTGGCCGGATGAAAATTTTGTCCGGCCGTGCAACGCAGTGCGGGGGATGATCACATGCAAACGCCGATTTTGGAAGTAAAGAACATCTGCAAGCAGTTCGGCAGCAACAGGGTCCTTGATAAAGTCAGTGTGTCCTTTGAAAAGGGGAAAACGCATGCCTTGATTGGCGTAAATGGCGCGGGGAAATCCACACTTGTTAAAATCATGCAGGGCGTGTTTCAGGCCGATTCCGGAGAAATTTTGCTGGATGGTAAAAACGTTTCTTTTTCAGGCCCTCAGGATGCGATGAAGCATGGAATCTATATGGTTTTTCAGGAACTGAATCTCTTCAAAGACATGAGCGTAACGGAAAACATCCTGATGGGCAAAATGCCCATTCAGAAGGGCGCCATCGATTGGAAGCTCAGCTATAAAATCGTCGATGATTTCCTGAAAAACATGAATATCAATATTGATCCTCATGAAAAAGTCGGCAGCTTGACTCTTGCACAGCAACAGCTTGTGGAAATCGCGAAAAACGTTTATAAGGATCCCAGTATTATTTTCCTGGATGAGCCGTCCTCCAGCCTTTCCCATTCCGATGCCGATATTCTCTATCAACTGATTGACGACCTGAAGGCGAAAGGAATCACGGTCGTTTTGATCACACACAAAATGGACGAAATTTTTAATCTATGCGACTATGTCAGTATTTTGCGCGACGGACATAAAGTCGCCGACGGCCCGGTTTCGGATTTTACAGTCGATCAGATCACACAGCATATGCTTGGAAAGGTTGTCGACGTCTTTAAAAAGAGTGAAGAGATTGTTTCCGATCGGGATAAGATACTTCTTTCTGTTGAGCATCTGAATTATAAAAACAGACTAAAGGATATTACGTTCGATTTGTATCAAAACGAGGTCCTCGCGATTACCGGTTTGGTCGGATCCGGGAAAAGCGATTTAGCAAGGACACTGTTCGGTGTCCATGGAGAGATTGACGGACGCGTCTGTGTAAACGGTCAGGCCGTCAATATTCGCAGCCCTATTTCCGCCATCCGCAACGGAATCGGATATCTTCCCATTTCCAGAAAAGACGAAGGAATCATCGAAGGATTTACCGTTAAAAAGAATATCACGATTTCCATCCTTCACTTGCTCGGCTTTGTGGTAAACAGGAAAAAGGAAGATCAGATCGGTGAGGAAATGATCCGTAAATTCAATGTCAGGCCGAATGATCCCGAACTGACGATCGGAAGTTTAAGCGGCGGAAACCAGCAGAAAGCCGTCCTTTCCCGCTGGATCGCGGCGAAAAAGAAAATCATTTTGCTGGATGAGCCTACAAGAGGCATCGACGTCGGTGCGAAGAAGGAAATATATGATAATCTGAAGGAACTTGCAAAGAGCGGAATAGGAATCGTTATTTTCTCGAGCGAAACAGACGAACTGCTGAGCGCCTCCGACCGTATATTGGTCATGCATGAGGGAGAAATCGTCAGGGAGCTGATTACGGCGCAAACTACCAATAACGAAATTCTGGAGTATTCCATGGCGGGGAAAATCGCTTAAAATATCATGTAAGGAGAATACGTTTATGAAATCCTGGAAGCTTTTTATTAACAATGAATGGGTCGATGCAGAGAGCGGACAGACGTTTACCACTCATAACGCCGCGACAGGCGAGCCGGTCTCCGTCCTGGCTAAGGCAGGCCAGGCCGATGTTGACAAAGCCGTGGCGGCGGCGAAACGTGCCTTCGACAGCGGCGCGTGGTCGGATCTTTATCCGGAGGAGCGCGGGAAATATCTGATCCGCGCCGCGGAATTGATTCAAGCGCATGCGGATGAATTTGCGAGAGTAGAAGCGGCGGAAACCGGGAAGTCCATCCACGAATGCACGGTGATCGACATCCCCTTTGCAGTTCGCGCCTTTGAGTATTACGGAAAGGTCATGACCGGGTTTCAGGGAGAAATGATTCCTCTGCCGCAGAATTTTCTGCTTGACTACGTGACTTATGAACCCTATGGCGTCGCATCGGTGATTGCCCCCTGGAATTTCCCCATCCATCTGATGACGAGAGCCTTGTGCCCGGCTCTCGCGGCCGGCAATACGGTTGTCGCTAAGGCGTCGTCCAAAACCCCGACCACGACTCAGATGCTGGGTGAGATTATTGTCGAAGCCGGTTTTCCGGCGGGCGTTGTCAACATCGTTTCCGGCCCTGGCGATTTGACCGGGAACGCTATCATGGAGAACAGAGATATTTCCGTCGTATCTTTCACAGGTTCCCTCGAAGTTGGCCGGGAACTGTACAGAAAAGCAGCCGACGCACCGGTCATCAAGAAGCTGGTGTTGGAGCTGGGCGGTAAAGGGGCCATTATTGTCGATCAGGACTGCGATATGAACGGCGCCGTCAACTCCGTTCTCTACGGGGTCTGCTTCAATCAGGGGGAGGTCTGCTGCGCCTCCTCCAGAGTGTATCTGCATGAGGCTATCTATGATAAATTTATGGAGAAACTTGTGTCACGCATGAAGAAGCTGAAGATCGGTCTGCCCGACGATCCCGATACGAATATCGGGACCCTGATCGACGCCCATCAGCTGGAAAAAGTCAACGGGTTTGTACAGCGCGCCGTAGCGGCGGGGGCCAAAGTTCTGTGCGGCGGCAAGCCCTACACAGAGCCTCCCTGCGACAAGGGACACTATTTTGAGCCCACGATCCTGGTGAATGTCACGCAGGACATGGAATGCATGCGGGAGGAGATTTTCGGGCCGGTCCTGTGCGTGACCAAAGTAAAAGATCTGGATGAGGCTATCGCGTTGGCCAACGATAGCGATTACGGTTTGGGCGCCGCGGTTTGGAGTGAAAACCCGCGGACTTTATACAGGGCAGGCAAGAAATTGAAGGCCGGAACTGTCTGGCAGAACTACAACGTCACCTCCACGGTGGAAGCGCCTTACGGCGGCATAAAGAACAGTGGGATCGGCCGGGATGACGGCTTGCACGGCCTGCGGGAATTTCTGCGCGTGAAGAATAATATGCAGTATGTCGGTGAAGAGTATGAAAATTTCTACGGCTTCCAGGACTGATACATAGCACGATCCAAAAAAGAATGGATGAAAGGAAAAGCAGGAGGGGCATTTATTTGCTTCTTCTGTTTTATCATCCTAAGACAGCTTGTATCGATTATGTTTAGATGTTAAATTGAAGGGAAGAGACCTGCATTTTACCCGGAAACCAAGGAAAATAAATAAGAGCAATATTTCAAAGGCCCCATATTAAGAAATTGGTTCGGGATGCTCTCCCAATGCATGGAATGACAAGTTCCCTGACAGAGCTCAAAAATTTTTATGACTCTGTGATTTGTGAACACACGCTTCTCGATCTTCAAGTACGGTCGCTTTCCTTACAGGAAAAACATCGCTCGATTTACTGGGATCGAAAATGTTTGTTCTTGCCAATTCGTTTCGCTTATCCTATACTAAGAGGAAAATCGGCTATACGGCGGTTAATAAACGCCGAATAATAAAACAGGAGGGATCGCAATGATCCGGAACGAAGTGATTGACGCCATCCATGCGCGCCGCAGCACCCGCAGCTTTATGAGACAGCAGATAGCGCCGGAACAGCTGGAAACGCTGCTCGATGCCGCTGTCTGGGCCCCGAGCGGAGGAAACAACCAGAGCTGGCTTTTTACCGCTGTTCAGAACGAAGAAATCCTTCTGAAGCTCAACGAGCTGGTACGCGAAGGGTTTCAGCATTGGGTGCCGGACGACGATTATCCCGGCAAGCTCGGGGCAAAAGGCGCTTCCCAAAAGGAAAGCTACAACTTTTACTACCACGCGCCCACCGTCATCATCGCCTCGAACAAGCCGAACTATGAGAATGCGATGGCGGACTGTGCCCTCGCGCTCGAAAATGTTTTCCTTGCGGCGCAGTCGATGGGTCTGGGAAGCTGTTATCTCAATCAGTTGCACTGGCTACGGAACGACCCCGGCGTACGGGAGTTCCTTTTCAAATTGGGAATCCCGAAAGAGCATACCATCTGTTCGGCGGCCGCGGTCGGACAGATCGACAAAAAATCCGTGCCTCCGGCGCGCAAACCGAACACGACTCGCATTGTTCGATAAACGAGGGCCGGGAGGCAAGAAATGGGGGAAAGTAGAATGTTTTCCTATCTGTGTTTGCTAAATTTGTCAATTCGATAACTAGAATCGAATCAGATTCTTTGTCCTGAATAAGCTGCCAACTTGCGCAGACTTTCTTTTGTTTTGACAATCTGGCGATCCATTTTTACTCATGGAACCCCAGATTAGTCTACAATTCCTGAAATGTTGTAGACTAATACACACGATGAAACATTCTGACAATTGATTTCCTTACGGAATCCATCAATAATTCACATATGACATTGGTTTTCATGAAGGAGAATGGAAAATGCTGATCTTTGCAATTGTGTCGATTACTCTTGCGCTTGCCTTTTATTCGGTCGGCGTTTGGAGCGAGCAGGCGCAGCATACCCTGAAAGGGTGGCACCTGTTTATGTTTTGGGCCGGCCTCGCCTTTGACACTACGGGTACGACGCTTATGGGCCGGCTTTCCGAAGATGTCCTAACGCTGAATTTCCACTCAATTACTGGGCTGGTTGCCATTATTCTTATGTTTGTCCATGCGGTCTGGGCGACTCGGGTCTTGGTTCAAAACAGAAAACGAGAAAAGGAGAAATTCCATCGTTTCAGCGTATTGGTCTGGATCGTCTGGCTGATTCCATACCTTTCAGGTCTTGTTTTCGGAATGACACATTAGTGCATATGTCGTTATCTTCGGCATATCTTTTATGGCCGGCCTCGCCGATCAGAAGGGGCCCCTTGCAAAAGGGGCCCCTTCTGATTTTCTCTTGTTTCTGACTTTAAGGTTGCTGCAAACTTTGAGTGCCTGTGCCCCGGCTTAACGTCTGTACGACCCCACAGCAGCATTACACGCAGCACAAATCAATATGAATCACAGTTCGTAAAATGTGAACGATTTGAACACATTAGGAACTAAATTGGACACACAAATAAAATTGTTTATGAAGTTTGTTGTATTTTGTCCTTGATTTTTCGAGATAAAATGAGCATACTAATTATAGATTTTATTACAGTACGCATTATATGAACGTTTTGATTGTTAATTAAAAGGAGGCGCGCAATTATTCTATTAAGGGAAATCTATGAAAAAAAGCATTATCTGTTCTGTTCGGAGCCGCTCAGCTGGGAGGAATCAATCCGGAAGGGCTGCGAACCCCTGAGGAAAGACGGCACGGTAGATGAAACTTACGCAGAAGAGATTATCGCATGCATCAGGAAGCACGGTCCGTACATCGTTATTTTGCCCGGGATTGCCCTTCCGCATTCCACGGAAAAAGCAAAGGGCGCCCATGCAACGGCCGTCGGGTTTATGAAAACCGCCGTCCCCGTTCGTTTTGAAGAGGGCAATCCGGCGAAGGATGCACAGATTTTCTTTACGCTGAGTTCCACGAACCCGGATGAGCATTTAGACAACATGCAAAAGCTGTACTCCGTTCTGACAAACGAAAATGCTCTTGAGAGGCTGAAAAAGATTGAAAAACCCGAGGAGCTGCTGGAGATTGACGGGCTCTTCGGGGAACGGCAGGAATAAGCAAAGCGCATCTGTTCTTCTTCGGGCTTTCCGTGCGGCGCGCGGACCGGTTCTGTGGAAATCGGAAGGCCCGGGAACTGCAGAGGATTTGCCGATTCCATCAAAAAAACAGGGAGGATTCAAAATGGCGTCAATTCTGAATGGCCTATTGTTCATTTGGGACTTCTTCGCGAAAAATATCCTGACACAGCCGGCGTATTTCATCGGCGTGATCGTTCTGATCGGGTACATACTTCTGAGAAAACCGTGGTACGAGGTGCTGGCCGGGTTCCTGAAAGCCACGGTGGGGTATATGATCCTCGTCGTGGGGTCCGGCGGGCTGACCAGTAACTTTCGCCCGATTCTGGTAGGCCTCAAGGAGCGCTTCCACCTGAGCGCCATGGTCATCGACCCGTATTTCGGCCAGAATGCCGTTCAGGCCGGGCTGGCCGACCCCAAGGCCCCGGCCTTTATCGCGGGAAGGACATTCTCGCAGGTCATGCTTCTGCTTCTGTTTGCGTTCATCCTGAACATCGTTCTGGTGGCATTGAAAAAATACACGAAATGCCGTGCCATTTTCACGACCGGCCATGTGCAGATACAGCAGGCGGCCACGGCTTTCTGGCTCATCCTGTTCTGTTTTCCGTTCCTGGACAACACGTGGATTCTCGCCATCATGAGCATTGTCCTCGGAATCTACTGGGCGGTCGGCACCAACCTTTGCGTGGGCCCGACGCAGGACCTGACGGACGGCGCCGGTTTCTCCGTGGCGCATCAGCAGATGTTCGGCATCGCGATTTTCAGCAGGCTTGCGGAGATGATGAACGCCAAATCCAAGAAGAAATCGCGTAAAATTGAGGATATCAAGCTTCCGGGCTTCCTCTCCATCTTTAATGAGAACCTGGTCGCCACCTCCATCCTTATGACCCTGTTCTTCGGAGCCATTCTCCTCGTTCTGGGAAAAGACTTCCTGGTCGCTCAGAAATTCCTCACGGCGGATCAGAACTTCTTCTTCTATATCCTGACTACTTCCCTGAACTTCGCCGTTTACCTGTCGATCCTGCAGCTGGGCGTCCGGACGTTCGTATCCGAACTGACCAATTCGTTCCAGGGCATTTCCGAAAAGCTTCTGCACGGCGCTGTTCCGGGCGTTGACTGCGCCGTCACATACGGCTTCGGTTCCCCCAACGCCGTTACCATCGGGTTCCTCTTCGGTGCGCTCGGGCAGTTCCTTGCCATCGGCCTGCTTCTGGTCCTGAAGAGCCCCGTGGTCGTGGTCGCCGGCTTTGTCCCGCTCTTCTTTGACAATGCGACCATCGGCGTCTTCTGCAACAACAAAGGCCGCCTGCGCGCGGCGTGCCTGTTCCCCTTCCTTTCCGGCTTGTGCCAGGTGTTCGGTTCCGCGGTCATCGCCGGCTGGGTCGGCATGGCGGCGTACGGCGGGTACCTCGGCATGTGGGACTGGGCTGTCATGTGGCCGATCTTCACTGTGCTGATGAAGTATATGAGCTATGCCGGCCTTGCCATTGTCGTGATCGGGCTAATCCTGATCCCGCAGCTCCAGTACCGCAAACACAAGGACACGTATTTCATGGAGACGGAAGACTACGAAAGATGCAAGGAAATTCGTGCCCGGCAGGAATAATGTTTTATGCGGAGACGGTCTTAGCTGTTTCCGCATTTATCCCAATCCATACCCGTTCGGGCACCCCAGCGGGCGCTGCCTGAAACGGAGATATATTCTAAATTAATATTTCGGAAAGAAGGTTTTCTCATTGGCCAAAATTCTGGTTGCATGCGCAAACGGCGCGGGGACTTCGCTCATGATGAAGATGTCGGTGCAGAAAGCAACGAAGGAGCTCGGCCTGCCGGTGGAAAATATCCACCACTGCGCGCTGTCTGAAGGGGTCAGCTCCGCAAGGCAGTTCGACATCGTGTTCGCGCCCCTCAACTTTGTGGATATGTATAAGGACGCAAAGGCGGCCGGCGTCATCGTCATCGGCCTGCGCAATGTGCTGAGCGACAAGGAAGTCAAAGAAAAGCTGATAGAAAGCGGCGCTGTGGAAAAATTCAAACGCTGATCGAATCTTAACTTGCGCTGGAGGACAACTAACAACTATGGTTTATCACAAAAAAGTTCTTGCTTCCATGAATAAATGTTATGCAATCGCCATGTTTCAGGACGGCAACGCGGGCAGCTTCCTGATCGGTACGGAAAAAGAGGGCCCCTGCCGCCGGTTTGCGCTTGACGGCACCCCGATGGAAACGGTGTGGGAAGGACCGGGCGGCGTCATGACGATGGTGCAGGTCCCCGGCCGCGAAGATCAGTTCCTGTCGACGCAGGAATTCTACTCTCCCAACTGCGGCGGCGACAACGCGCGCATCGTGACCTGCACCAGGCAGCCTGACGGCGCCTGGCAGGTAAAAACGCTGTGCGACCTGCCGTATGTGCACCGCTTCGGACTGATCAGGGCAAAGGACGGCCGCTTCTGGCTGCTGGCCTGCACGATCAAAAGCGCCTGTGAATATAAGGAAGACTGGCGTTTTCCGGGCAAAGTCTTTGCGGCTCCACTGCCCGAAAATCTGGATGCTTTCGACCAGGATCACCAGCTGCCGCTTGAGATCCTGCGCGAAAATCAGCTCAGGAACCACGGTTACTACACGGCGCCGGACAAAAGCTACGCGCTGGTTTCTACGGAGGAGGGCGTGTTCCGGTTCGTGCCTCCGGCGGAACCGGGCGCCGGGTGGGAAATCCGCTGCCTGCTCCACAAGGCGGTCAGCGACATTACTCAGGCGGATTTCGACGGCGACGGCAAACCGGAGCTTCTGACGCTTTCCCCGTTCCACGGCGATGAGCTGGCAATTTTCAAGCTTGACGACGCTGGTGCGTACCAGCCGGCTTTCCGGTTCCCGCAGAAGCTTCCGTTTCTGCACGCCATCTGGAGCGGCAGCCTGAACGGCGTGCCGTGCGCACTGGTCGGGCACCGCAAAGGGAGCCGTGACCTGCTCCGCGTGTATTATGACGGCCGGGCGAAGCAGTACGCGCTCGAGACCGTTGACCACGACCGTGGCCCGACCAACGTGTGGGTGTATTCCTGCGGGGGGAAGGACCGGATCATCGCGGCCAACCGCGAAACGGACGAGGTCGCGCTTTATACCGTGGAATCCTGATTTTTGTCAGGCTCTGCAATCAAACCAATTCCTAGGAGGAAATAAAATGCCAAACGTAAACGACATCACCCGCGAGAGCTGGATTTTGGGGGCATTCCCGGAATGGGGGACCTGGCTGAACGAAGAGATCGACCAGACGTCCGTCAAACCGGGCACGTTCGCCATGTGGTGGATCGGCTGCACCGGGGTATGGGTGAAGACCGAAAACGACACCAACCTGGCGATCGACCTGTGGTTCGGTAACGGAAAAAGGACTCAGAAGAAAAAATATATGGACGAATACCACCAGATGGCCAATATGACCGGCGGCAGGCTGACGCAGCCGAACCTGCGCGCGGCACCGATCGTGTACGATCCGTTCGCCGTGACGAAGGTCGACGCCGTTCTGTCGACCCATTATCACAACGACCATATCGACCCGTTCTTTGCCGCCGCCGTCCTTAAAAACTGCAGGGCGGATGTCCCGTTCATCGGCCCGAAGGAAAGCGTTAAGAAATGGCTTTCCTACGGAGTTCCGCAGGAGCGCTGCAGGGTGGTCAAGCCCGGCGACCTCATCCGCGTCGGCGACACCGAGATCGTGGTGCTCGATTCCTTCGACCGCACCTGCCTTGTCACGGCGGATGGCGACATCCGCAATACATGCCCGAACGACCTTGACGAAAAGGCTGTCAATTACCTCATCAAGACTCCGGCGGGGACCATCTATCACAGCGGGGATTCCCATTATTCAGTCTATTTCGCCAAACACGGCAAGGATCACGACATCGACGTGGCGCTCGGCTCCTATGGGGAAAACCCCGTCGGCTGCCAGGACAAAATGACCAGCGCCGACATCCTGCGCATGGCGGAAGCGCTTCGCTGCAAGGTCGTCATTCCGGTCCATTACGACGTCTGGACGAACTTCAAGGCCGATCCGCTGGAGATTCTGGCGCTTTACAATTATAAGAAGAATGTCCTGCACTACGATTTCAAGCCGTTTATCTGGGACGTCGGCGGAAAATTCGTCTATCCGGACGACAAGGACAAGCTGCAGTACCATTACCGCAGAGGGTTTGAAGACTGCTTCACCCATGAGCCGAACGTGCCGTTCCGCTCCATCCTGTAAATTCCGCACTGCGCCCGGGGAACCGGGCGCAGCTTTTAAAAACAGAGAAAATTGCGGCCGCGCCGGAAAGTTCGGCGGGGCTCCTCCGGGGGATATATGAAAAAGCTTCTTGTTTCCAAAGTCCTCTCTCACGGCATTGCCATCGGACCTGTTTTCTTGGTTCCGGAAGACCGCGCGGCCGTTTCGGACGCAAAAGCGGAAAGCGGCGAAGAGATCGAGAGGGAAATCCGGCGGTTTGAGACCGCCGCGGATAAGGTCGCGGAGAATCTGTCACGCCTTGCGCAGGACAACAAGGTTTTCGCCGGCCATATCGCCATCGTCAAAGATTATACCCTGCACGACGCCGTCCGGCGAAGGATACGCGAACAGCACAGGAACGCGGAAGGGGCGAGCGAAGAGTCCGTTGAGGAGCTCCGCCGTATATTCCAGAGCATGGACGACCCGTATATGAAGGAGCGCGCGGCGGACATCGCAGATGTGGGGAGCCAGCTGCTTGCCTGCCTCCAGAACCGCTCGGACGACAAATTCGGAGCGCTGAAAGAGCCTTCCGTCATCGTCGCGCGCGACCTGGTCCCTTCCGATACCGCCCGCCTGGACAAGAGCCTTGTCCTCGGATTCATTACGGAAGAGGGCGGAGTGACATCGCACGTCAGCATCATGGCGAAAAGCCTGAACATCCCGGCGCTGGTGGGCGCCGCGGGAATACTGGACCTCGTGGGGGAAAACAGCCGCGTCGTGATGGACGCCGGGACCGGCGAAGTCTATGTCGACCCTGAGCCTGGCTTCGCGGAGGATTTCGCCCGGCGGAAGAAGCGGCTGGAAGAGGAGAACGCGGCGTATCTTGCCGACGCGGGCCTGCCGGTAGTCACGAAAGACGGCAGGCGGCTGAAGGTTTATGCGAACGTCGGCAGCCTGAGGGACGTCGAACAGGCCGCCGAGCTCCATGCGGAAGGCGTGGGGCTTTTCCGCACGGAATTCCTGTATATGGAGAACAGCCATTTCCCGACGGAGGAAGAGCAGTTCGGCGTGTACCGAAAGGCTGTGGAAACGCTTGGCCGCGAGATCGTCGTCCGCACCCTTGACATCGGCGGTGACAAGAAACTGAGCTATTACAAATTCGAGCCGGAGCAGAATCCGTTCCTCGGGCTGCGGGCCATCCGGTTCTGCCTCAAAAATCCGGACATCTTCAAAACGCAGATCCGGGCCATCCTCCGCGCAAGCCATTACGGCCCGCTGCGCATCATGCTGCCCATGCTGGTGTCTCTGGAGGAGGCGGAAAGCGCAATGGAGATCATCGGCCGGGTCAGGGAGGAACTGAGCGGGGAAGGAGTCCCGTTCGATTCCGCAATCCCGGTTGGCATGATGATGGAGACCCCGGCGGCCGTTTTCTGCGCGGATGAATTTGCCCGGATGATGGACTTCTTCAGCATCGGCACCAACGACCTCACCCAGTACACCCTTGCGGTGGACCGAGGCAACAAGGAGATCAGGGACCTGTACGATCCGTTCCAGCCCGCCGTCGTGCGGGCGATTGCCCGCGTGATCGAAGCGGGGCACAAAGCGGGGATCGAAGTCGGCATGTGCGGCGAATTCGCCGGCGACCGGCGCGCGACGAAGCTCCTTCTGGGCCTGGGCCTCGACGAATTCAGCATGTCCGCCTCCGACACGCCGGGAATCAAGGCGGCCCTGCGCGGCATGGATTTTGAAACCGAAAGGAAACGCGCGCCGGAGATCCTCCGGATGAAACATGCGGCAGAGATCAAATCCGCCCTTGACAAATAACGCAAAAGGGGAAATACTTATCATGTTGGAAGAGCTGAAACGCGAGGTATGCGAGGCGAATCCTGAGCTTCCGAGACGCGGCCTTATCACCTATCCGTGGGGCAACGTAAGCGGAATCGACCGCTCTGCGGGACTGTTCGCGATCAAGCCGAGCGGCGTCGAATAGGAAGCCTTGCCCCGGAGGACATGATGATCGTCGATCCGCAGCGCCGTCGTGCTGGAAGAAGCGGCCGGAACAGCCGCCGATACCGAGTCCATCAGGCGGTATCCGCGCCGCAGTACATGATCGCGGTAAGCATTATTACCGAAAACACGGCCCCGGAGCCTATTACGGGCAGAAGTGATGTCCTTGAACGCATCGCGGCCGGCTGCTATCAGTAAGGAGATTATAAACCATGGTATCTGAAAAAGTCAGAGTACGCAATGTGACCGGGCTTCATCTGCGCCCGGCGACGGAGCTTTCCAATATTTGTTCCCAATGCCCGTGCGGCGTCACCATTATCCATCCGAAGGGACGCATCAACCCGAAAAGCGTGCTGATGCTGATGAGCGCGGCGATCAAGGCGGGCACGGAGATCGAGGTTCAGTGCAGTGGGGAAGACGAGGAAAATTCCCTCAAAAAGATCACGGACGCCATCAAGGGCGGCTTCGGCGAGGAAATGATCGATTGAACGGCGTGAAACGGGCGGACCTCAGGCTGCACCCGCGTCTTGTGGCGGTCGATCTTGACGGCACGTTCCTCGACGAGCACAGCGCGGTCTCGGAGGCAAGCCGTCGGGCCGCGGAAGAGATTATGGCGCAGGGGATCGAATTTGTTGTAACGAGCGGAAGAATCCTGTCGCGTTTTCCCAAGGATGTGCTTTCCATCGAAGAAATGCACTTTGCGGTTACGGCCAACGGCGCAAGCCTGCTGGACCTCGAGGAGAAGCGGGAGCTGTTTTCGGACCCCATTCCGGAAGAGACCGCCGCCCGGATCCTCGATGCTGTGTTTTCCTTCCCGGTTTACTGTGAGGTCTATTCCGGGAACCGCGCTTTTACGGATGGGGACAGGCTCCGTTTTTTCCGCGACGATTTTTACACGCCGAACCGCCTGAAAGCGATGAACCAGTCGAGAAACCTTGTCCCCGGCCTGCGGGAGCTGGTCCGGCAGCCGGGCTGCGGAGTGCAGAAGGTTTTTCTGCCCCATGTTTCTGAAGAATATAAGCAGGCATTTGAAGAAAAGCTTTTTGCGATAGACGGCATCGAGGTTACGAACTCTTTCCCTCTGCATTATGAGGTCAACCGACAGGGCTGCAATAAGGCGCACGGCCTTCGGCAGCTTTGCGGCAGGCTTGGCATTTTCGCGGAGGAAGTCATGGCGTTCGGGGATGCCAACAACGACAGCGCCATGCTTCGGTTTTCCGGCATGTCCGTAGCCATGGGGAACGCGGAGGCCGACGTGCGGCGTCAGGCAAGGTTTATCGCCAAAAGCAACGCGGAAGACGGGGTCGCCTGTTTTCTGCGGGAGCATGTTTTATAGCGGACCGAAGATTCTGCCTGAATTCAGGGAGAAAAAGGGGAGATGAAAAGCTGTGGAAAATTCTTTGGGCCGGAGCTACCGCCTGGGGCTTTACGAAAAAGCCCTGCCGGCGGAGCTGACGTGGAAGGAAAAGCTGGAAACCGCGCGGGACAGCGGGTTCGACCACATGGAGATCAGCGTGGACGAGACCGACGAAAAGCTGGCCCGCTTGGACTGGACGAGGGATCAGAAGCACGAATTGGTCTCGCTTATGGAAGAGACCGGGGTGCCCATCCGTTCCATGTGCCTTTCGGGGCACCGCAAATATCCGCTCGGCAGCCCGAATGAGGCGACGCGCACGCGCGGCCTGGAAATCATGGACCGTGCCGTGACTCTTGCGGCCGAACTCGGCATCCGCATCATCCAGCTCGCGGGATACGACGTGTATTATGAACAGGGGACCGAAAGAACGCGGGAGCTCTTTGCCGACGGACTGCGGAAGGCCGTCGGCATGGCCGCAAAGTCCGGCGTCGTGCTCGGCTTCGAGACCATGGAGACACCATTTATGGATACTGTGGAAAAAGCAATGCGGTATGTGGATCTGATCGGCAGCCCCTATCTCGGCCTTTATCCGGATATCGGGAATCTTCAGAACTCCGCCCTTTTATATGGAAAGCCCGCAGCGGAAGATCTGCGTGCCGGCCAAGGCCATATTTTTGCGGCGCACCTCAAGGAAACGCTCCCCGGACGTTACCGGGAAGTCCCTTTCTCGACCGGCCACACGGATTATCCCGGGTGCATTTCCCGGCTGAAAGAGCAGGATGTCAGACTTTACGTCGGCGAGTTCTGGTATAAAGGGGCGCCTGAATGGCGCGAAGACCTGAGATTCGCCGCACGGTTCCTGCGGGATAAACTGGATGCTGTCTGGAAATGCGGCTGACCTGCTTTGAAAAATATTCCGCCTGCTCCCGGCGGAAAGGCCACGAATCTTTTCCTGTTTTGGAAGGTTTCTATGAAAAATAGTTTAAATTTTGTTGATAAACGACGTACGGAAATCATCCGTCTGCTGGAACAGTACGGTCATGTTAAAGTTTCTTTCCTCGCACAGGAGCTGAATGTGTCTCCGCTGACGATCCGCCGAGACCTTGACAGCCTGGAAGAGCAGAATATTATCACCCGTCAGTACGGAAGCGCAACTTTGATAAATCCCGGAAGCAACGCTTTCAGCAGCAGCCAGGTGCAGTGCAAGGTTGCGATTGCAAAGGCGGCGGCCATGCTGGTGAAAGATCAGGACTCCATTTTTATCAACACCAGCTCCACGGCACTGCTTATGATGCAATATATCACGGCAAAAAACGTCACCATCATCACGAACAACGGCAAGGCGCTTAAGATGCCTTATAATCCCATACTTACCGTCGTCTTGACCGGAGGGGAGATTCGTTTCCCGAAGGAATCCATGTTCGGAGAATTTGCACTGCAGAATATCAACCGGGTCTCTGCCAATAAATGCTTTCTCGGCTGTGCCGGTCTTTCCATTGAAGGAGGCCTGACGACGGCGGCATTTCAGGAAAGACCTGTCAACTCCATGATGCTCGAACGATCTGAAAAGCATTTTATCCTGGCTGATTATACAAAAATCGGAGTGACCTCCAACTTTCGGTATGGAGAAGCGGAGGATATCGACCTTCTGATAACGGATGCGTCTGCATCCAAATCCGTTTTGACCAGATTCAAAAGGATGGGGATGAAAATCGAGCAGGTAAATCCATCAGGGGGCAAGCCGCTTTCGGATGAGAATTTAGGGCAGTCGGGAGAAAAGGGGTCCTGAATTTTTTAACCTTTGTATTGCGGCGGACAGTTATGATATTTCAGCTGTCGGGCGATTCAGCTTCAAGGAAATAAAAAGTCCCCTCGCTTTTTTCTGATGGAAGTGAGTGGGATTTTTATTTTCTTCACTGAAAAGAACCGGGACACAGCAGCCGACATAGAATATAAATCAAACCAGATGTTCTATTATAGCGCATAATAGAACATCTGGTTTTTGGATCATGTGAAACCTTATCTGTTAGGTTTGACTGTATGCTGCGTTATCGCCCTTCTCTATTTTAGAAATTCCGATTCCCGTAAACCCTAAAAGGATTGTTAAGATCAAGGGAATGTAGCAGAAAAATGCCCATGGCAAATAATTCAGGGTGGGCACTCCTAATGTCCCGCTCATAAACACGCCGGCTAACGACCAGGGTATGATCGGCTCGACCCCAGTTATACTGTCCGCTATTACCCTGGACAAATTTTCTTTTTTCAATCCCTTTAACGTGTATTCTTTTTGGAATAAATCGCCGAGTAATATGAAACAAATCGTGTTATTTCCGGCAATATTTATTTCTATCGTTTCAATGGATGAATCCAGTTTATTGCTTGCATTTAAGAGAGAAAATAAGTATAGTAGAAGCCGAGCTTGTTAAACGGCTTGCGGAACAGAAAAATCCGGAAAATAAATTTCTTTCCATAAGACGTTCGTTTCATCCAATATCTTCGTAAAAGGTATGCCCTGATTTATCGCAATTTTACAAAGACCCGCGGAAGGATGGAAACCTTTCGAGAACGGAGGAAGATCAGATGGGAACAAAAAAACTGCTCGGCATCGGTGTCATATTGATTTTGCTGCTTGGTATCACCGGATGCGGAAATCTTTCCCGGCAAAATAACAGCAAGGTACAAGCAGGCAGCGGCCTGGATCAAAGCAGTACAGAGAAACAAGGAGGAGCCGCTTCATCCTCGGGAGATATGGCAGGCGGCGACTCCTCCGCCGTAAGCAGGGAATCGGAGAGTCCGAGCTTAACGGCTGATTCGGCACCCAAAACACAGCAGGAGGCGTTGGCTCAAATCCGTTCTGCTTTGAGTACAAAAGTTCCCTTGATGCTGCCGGCAAACATACCGGTAGAGAAAGGACGTTATTTAGCATCGACCACATCCTCTCAGGCAACAAAATACAAAGTGAACTTTTATGAAGTCGATCAGCCCGCGCGGCTCAATTCAAAGGCTGCTTCAAAGGGGACGCTGATCGCGACGGTTGAAGGGACGGCATATAAGAACGCGGCAAGCGCCAAAGAAAATATTTCGGGCTATGAGCAAGCGGATACTTCCAACTATGGGGAACTCCTGGACCTGGGCCATCAAATCAAGGCCGTGGAAGACGCGGGAGCGGGCCATCAGTTTTTGACTTGGAATGAAGGCCGCTGGTGTATTCGTGTAGACAGTCCGAATGACCCGGCCTATCAGAATAAGGAATATCCGGAAAGAACACAGCTTTCCAAAAACGTTGTCGCGTACTTGGAAGACCATATGCTGCCCGTGCCGCAAAAAATCGGGGTCGTCAGTATCAATATCTGGAATCGGAATAATGGAACGACCGTTGTATGGCAGGATAGCCAAACGGTGTATCAAGTCAGCAGCGGGGATCCTATGACAGCTTTAAAAGTTGCGGCGGCAATGAAATCAAAATAAGAAAGAGAGTAGTGTAAGAAACGCGGCGAGGGTACCGGTTCACAATCTGCCGCCTCCATTTGAAGAATTTTAATAAAGCTTTCCCTTTGCATCATCCGCCCTGTGTGATATACTGAAATCTGTCCCATTTATTTTACACAGGAGGATTTACCCATGAACAATGAAACCGCTAAAACCATGGAGGAAGCATACGAGCCGGAGCAGGCACAGGTAAAAAAATGGTCTGTGTTTCTGGAATCAGACGTCGTGAATTTCTTTACAGCAAACAAGATCGAAAAGATGACGGTTGAGGATGGTAACGGCAATAAGGCTAAGCTCTCAAAAACAAAGGACGGCGGAATCAAAATTGATTCTACCTCTTCCGTGATTCTCTGAATCGCGCCTGAAAAATAAATTTTCACGTGTGAGGAAGCATCCGCATCAGGAAGTCACAGAAAATTTTAAACTGCCGAAAAGCCAGTGAAAGTTCATTATCTACGATCCATTAACGAAGGAAAGCCTCTGTAGTTCCAGTAAAGAATCACAGGGGCTTTCCTTTCATTTATAACCGGGGGACCTTTTTTTTAATATCCCTGGCAATACGCTTCAGATCGACGAGGAGCTTGATTTACGGAGCTTTTCGTCACTGCTGCATCCCTGAACAAGAGTGTTGATTATTCCATCTTTCCTTTACGGTGTGTGTTTCGTTAGGCGCACATTTTTTGAAATTCGAAATTTATTATGATCCCCGGCTTTAGCTGCCGGGGATTTTCTTTTTTGTGGATTTTGTAGTCAAGGGTAGAAAATTATTGTTTTTTGTCCTTAAAAAAAGGCATGTTGTCACAAAAATCGGGAAAAATGGAAAAATATGGAGTAGTCTATCTCTAGTTTCTAAGAAAAAACCGGCCGCCCTGCCGGGAAAGCGGTGAAAAAATGCTTTCTATCAGAAGTATGGGGCGGATCGAGGGGGTATGAGAAAAAAAGGAGAATTTTATAGACTTAAGTGAAAAATAAGAGGTGGGATTCCGCTTTTCTGCCGGATTTTATTCGGAAATGAAAGAATTACGGAATGTTTCTGGAAAAAATTGGATATATTGGCCGAAACATCCTTTAAGGGTAGTTTTTGGGCGGTTTAAAGCTTGTCCCTTTGCGGCAGATGGCGGAAAGAAAAAATGAATGGGTGTCCACTTATTTTTAATTTCTCCCGCACGGATTTTCTTGAACATAGACAATATTTTATCCGAAAAAACACGGAATCTTTTATTTTTTCACAAATTATGTGGCGATTTGTGCCCGACATAAGAATCATTCGTTTATCTGCATATTTTTAGGAAAGCGCATAGAAAGAGAAAAGTGTCAAATAAAAATCGATCCATTGATAAGAAATCGAAGCAGATCTTTGAGGAAGCGCGCCGATCGTGCATGGCTTACATTGTGCTTTCTCAGCGATTCCATTTGCATGGAACATGCAAGCGACAGCTTTTATGAGATGGTCGGTTATACGCAGAGGAATTTCCGAAGTTGTTTCAATTCAGGGATTCCGCTGTGGTTCATCCCGTAATGATATCGAAGAATTAATACGGCCGTTCACATGCTGCGGCGGGGACAGGTACGTGCATTCCGACCCGAACTGTGTGATATGTCACTGGTATTCTTTGAATTTCATTTCAGAATGCCCCGGATCACCGGAGCGGGAGGCGTTTCTCTGCACGGCGTAAATCGGGCATAGGGCAAGCGGCATACAAAGCAGGCTGCCCTTGTCGTCTGCAAGTGCAGCTGCCAAAGGAATGCAGCCCTCTATCGACACCGAAACCACGACGATTGAAAAGCTGACGAAAATGGACCGGCTCCAAATCTAAAGAAAGGCAAGGGGCTCGGTTGAGGTTTGAGCTGAGATGCGACCGTGTTCTTTCAGTGTGAAACAGCGACTTTAAGGCTGTACGGGGGAGAAAAGATGAGGATTGCTTTGTGTGATGACGATGCAGAACAGCGCAGCCGGTATTCCAATTTAATCTTATCATTTTCAAATCAATTTGAAATGAAAAATGAATTGACCGTCTATGAAAGCGGAGATCAGTTCCTGTTTGATATTGACGGCAGAGATCGTTATGATCTGGTTTTTTTGGATATCCACATGCGTGGAACAGACGGAATGGCTGTGGCGCGGAAGCTTCGCAGAATGGGAATTTCGTGTGAAATCATTTTTCTTACCATGGACCGCACAAGAATATGGGAAGCATTCGATGTATCGGCTTTTCACTATATGATTAAGGATCAGACGTCCGACGAAAAATTCAAGCAGGTTTTCCAGCGGGTGATCCGGAAGATCAATTTCAAAAAAGAGGAGTCCATCATTCTGGCCTGTGCCGGGCAGATGCGAAGATATCAGATCCCTTCTATCGAATATTTTGAAGCGACAAAAAACACGATGACGGTTCACTGTGAGATGTATGAGCCTTTTACGTTTTATTCGACGCTGGGGCGAATCGAGGATTCGCTGAAGGGGAAGGGCTTTGTACGAACCCATAAATCGTTTCTGGTTTCCCTCCGCCACATTCAGGAGCTTCAAAGCTCGGAGCTGGTTTTGTTCAACGGCGAGTGCCTGCCGCTGAGCCGGAAATATTATGCGAATGTGCGCAAAGCCTTCTCCTCTTTGTATCATTTCAAAGCGCTGAACGCCAGGTGATCATCCTGCTGCAGGGGAAAGCGTGGAAAACAGGCTGATCCAGTATTTAAAAGCAGAAGGTCCCTGTGCCGATCGCGCACACGGGAAACGGGAGGTGGAAGGGTGGATGCAATCATCAGGGCGGTTCTGGCCTGCACAGCGGCGGCGCTTGCCTGGATGCTGCCGGATCTGGCGTTCGCTTTTGCTTCGTATAAGCAGAAAAAGCGGGGGCTTGAAGTTCCCCGGCAATGCCCGTCGGTACGCTGGCGGATGGTCAGCACGGCTGTTTGTCTTGCGTATGAAGGGGCTGCCATGTGGTATATGCCGCAGACACTGGCTGTTCTGTCTATCCTATTTGTTTACGCAGCCATTTTCGGAAGCTGCGTGGACATGATGATTCGGATCATCGCCAATGAAATGCTTTTGGCCCTGCTGCCTGTCGGCATCGGTTATCGTGTTCTGGCCGGCGGGATCGGTTCGCTGAAAGGTTCTTTGGGCGGTCTTATGCTTGTTCTGGCGGTTTTTGCTTCTGCCGCCGCCGTCACGCGGCTGATCAAGGGAATCGGCGGCGTGGGTATGGGCGATATCAAGCTGGCGATGGTTGCGGCGGTTACGGCGGGGTGGCCGGGCTCTCTGTATTTCCTGGGGGGCATGGCGCTTGCAATCGGTGCCTTTTGCCTGATTGGGGTGAAAAGTTTCCTGCTTCGCAGGAACAGTACCTTTCCCATGTGCGGCCATATTATGGCGGGGCTTTTGATCGCTTTGATCTATCCATATATTCAGGGAGTGATGACGTGAGCATGCATCTGTTGGAAAGTTGCCGGGGTCTGCAGTCCGAAAACGGGCAGTCCATGGTGGAATACGCGCTGATTCTCGCTGTGTTTGTCGTAGGCGGACTGATCGTGTTTTCCAATGGCGTTTCGGTCAGCGTGACACAGATGTTCGACCGGATTGCGGCATCCGTGGAAGGCGCCGTTTCGTCGATGCCCCCGTGAAATTTTTGTTTCCCGTCAGCAGGTAACCAACCGTATTGCGAAGGACTATTTTTAGGAAGGAGGGGAAACAGTATGTCTAAGTTGTGGAAGAAATTCGCCTCTGAAGAAAGCGGCCAGGGAATGGTTGAGTACGGCCTGATTATTGCCTTGATTGCAGTCGTTCTGATTGTTGCACTGACCAGCATGTCCGGCTCTTTAAATGACACCTTTACCAAGATCAAAGACAAGCTTGATGGCGCTAACACTCAAGCACCGTGATTCAGGATAAAATACCAGAACATAATTGTGCGGTTTAAACTTCAAAGACGGTTGTTCCTGATAGATAAGGTTAAGATGGGCATTGCAGACTCGTCTGTAATGCCCTTCTTCCGCTTGATCAAACAAACAGGCATTTCGCGGTTCCGGCGATTCCATTTATGTTTGCGGGTTCGGATTCGTTTCTCCCCCGCCAAAGGCAGGGGAAGAAACAAAAACAAATTCTGCATCGTATCTGGAAATGCTGTCGGGAAGAATCATCCTTTGCACATCCGTTTTGAAATGCAAGAGGGAAGACCGCCGGAAAACCCGGTTTTATTCAGACGTGAAAGAGAGGTCCCGGAATTTGAAGAAGATTCAAATGATTGCATTGCTGGCAGCGCTCATCATGTTTTTTTGCTTTTATCGGATCCTGTTTTCGAACAGCGGGAGCGCCGGAGAGGGGAACAGCGGGCTTTCCGCCAGGCCGGTTTCGGCAAAGGCGGTTGTGGCCGTTCAGGATATTGCGCCCTACACGACGCTGACAAAGGACATGGTGGAGTTGCGCGAAATCGCGGTGGATTCCGAGGGCGCCGGGTATTATAAGAATGTAAATGACGTGGTCGGCAAGGTCGCCACCGCCGGCATTTTCAAGGATGAGATGCTGACCGGGAAACGGATCACCGATTCCGGCAGCCCCGCGGCCGGACTGGCCCTTCGGCTTGAGAAGGGCAAGCGTGCCGTCACGATTGAGGTCGATACCGAGCAGGCGGTGGCAAACACGATCAAGGTCGGCAATTATGTGGACGTGATCTATGTTGCCAATGCAGACGGCAAGACGGCGGGCGCGTTTTTCGACAGCGCGCTGGGCGCGCAGAATCCGGCCAACGGGCAGATCCTGCACGGCGCGATGGGAACGGACTATTCCGCTATTGTCATGCAGAAAATCAAGGTCATTTCTCTGAACGACAAATTTTATTCCGCACCGAACGACCCTGCCACGGGGAACAGCTATGGAAGCATCACGCTGGAAGCGACCCCCGAACAGGCGGCCCAGCTTGCCCTGATGGACAAAAGCAAAGGCCGGCTTGTCTTTACCCTCCGTCCGCAGGCTGACGACGGCAGCGTCAATCAGCCCCGCGGCTTTATCCTGAAAAATGTGAAATGACAGATGATGAAATAGGGAGGGAACTGACTTTATGAAGATCAAGGTATTGCTGCTGGGGAAAAAGGAAGCCTGCACTCAGGTTCAGCTGGCACTGCGGGATGAAGATATTTCGGTGGCAGGCAGCGTTTCCGATGAAAACCGTGTTCTGGATGAGATCAGCCGAACGCAGCCGAATCTGATTCTTGTGACGGAGGCTTCGCCGATGGCACTGCGGGCCTGCCACCAGATTTATCTGCTGCGCCCCCGCTGCGTCCCCGTGATGATCGCGGACCCCGGGGATCACGAGACGGCTCAGAAAGCCATGCAGGCGGGCATCCACTATATCCTTCCCCCCGGGATGGACCCGATCGGTTTTATGACGGAGCTCAAGAGCATTGCCAGCAATGAAAGCAACCGCATCGCGGCGATGGAAAACGCCGGGACATCCTCAAACAAATCGAAAGTCATTCTGGTGTTCGGGGTGAAGGACGGGATCGGGAAATCGACGCTGGCGGTTAACCTGGCGGTGAAGCTCGCCGAAAAAAAGAATAAGGTCGTGCTGCTCGATTACGACCTTCAGTTCGGCGACGTGGCCACCCTGCTGGGGCAGGAGCCGAAAAATACGATTCTGGAGCTGATTCAGGAGCAGAGCAACCCGAATGCGGATGTGATCCGCCAGTTCCTGACCCTGCATGTCTCGGGCGTCAGCTTCCTGCCGGCGCCGCACAGCCCCGAGTATGCGAATATGATCACCGCGGTGCAGGCCGAGCGCATCGTGTCTGCGCTGCGCGTCTATTATGATTATGTGCTGATCGATGCCGCCTCGGGGTTCGACGACATTTCGGCGGCCTGTATCGACTGCGCGTCGATCGTGCTGTTTGTGACGGGCAGGGATATTCCGTCTATCCGCAATACGAAAAAAGGGCTTTCCGTGCTGCAGGCGCTGGCGAGCACCGAAAAGATCAGGCTGGTGGTCGGAAGGTGCAGCGAAACGGCCGGCCGGGAAATCCGTGAGGAAGATATTTCGCGCGTGCTGGAAATTCCAGTGTGGCGCACCATCCCGTATGACGAGCGCTCGGCCGTGGGGGCTGCGAACCAGGGAATTCCTCTGGTGCTTGAAAACGGGAAGAGCAAAATCTGCAGGGCGATCGCGGGTATGGCGGACGACATCAACCAACAGTGGGAGAAGGCGCCGCCCGCCGCGGGAGAAAGACCTGCAAAATTCAGGTTCGGCAGGGAAAAGAGGCGTTGACCGGCTGTGGAAAACTGGATTTCTAAGCTGGAGCAGACAAAAGATCCCGCCGCTTCGTCCAAGCCGGCGGTGTATGGGGATTATGCCGTCCGCATTGACAAAAAATATGACGAGCTGAAAGAAACGGTACATAAAGAGGTCGTCGGAGAATACAACGCCAAGGTTGCGGAGGGCGGCGGCACCGGCGACGTCGCAGAGGCGGTCAGGGAGCTGATCCATCAGTCCATCGCCCGCCAGAGCCAGCCCCTCACCCGGATGGAGGAGGGGAAGATCGCTCAGGAAATCTATGACGACGTTATGGGGCTCGGCCCCCTGGAGCCGCTTTTGCGCGACAGCTCCATTTCCGAGATCATGGTCAACGGCCCGAAGCAGATTTATATTGAGCGGTTCGGAAAGCTCGAGCTGACAGGCGCCTATTTCCGTGACGACGCGCATGTGCTGAACGTCATCAACCGCATTGTCTCCTCCGTCGGCAGACGGTGCGACGAGTCCACCCCCATGGTGGATGCCAGACTGAAGGACGGCTCCCGTGTCAACGCGGTGATTCCTCCGGTTGCGCTCAAAGGCCCCTGCATCACCATCCGAAAATTTTCCACCGCTCCGCTGAAAATCGCGGATCTGATCGGCTACGGAACACTGTCCGGGCAGATGGCGAATTTTCTGGAAGCCGCGGTCAGGGGGCGCTGCAACATCATTGTTTCCGGCGGCACGGGCTCCGGCAAGACGACGCTGCTGAACGTTCTGTCCGGATATATTTCGGGCGACGAGCGCATCGTGACGATCGAGGATGCGGCGGAACTGCAGCTGGAGCAGGCGCATGTGGTGACGATGGAGAGCCGCCCCAGCAATATCGAGGGTAAGGGGGTCATCTCGATCCGCGACCTGGTGCGCAATTCCCTGCGTATGCGCCCCGACCGGATTATTGTCGGCGAGGTGCGTTCCGGGGAGGCGCTTGACATGCTGCAGGCCATGAACACCGGCCATGACGGCTCGCTGACCACGGTTCATGCCAATTCGCCGCGCGACGTCATTTCGCGCCTTGAAACCATGGTCATGATGTCGGGGTTTGAATTGCCGGTGCGGGCCATCCGCGAGCAGATCAGCTCGGCGATCGATCTGATTGTTCACCAGTCCCGCCTGCGCGACGGCAGCCGCAAAATCGTGAACGTGTCCGAGGTGGTCGGCATGGAGGGCGATATTGTGACGATTCAGGACATTTTCGTCTTTCAGCAGGATATCGCCAGGAACAACGGCAAGGTCGCCGGGGAGTTTGTGCCGACGGGGATTCACCCCAAGATCGTGAAAAAGATTCGCGAAAACGGCGTGTTGTGCAAGGATGAATGGTTTTTGCAGAAAGGAGGGAGAGCAGGATGAAGTGGATTTTGCCGCTTTCGGTCGCGGTCCTTTGCTACTGTGTCGCCGTGATGGTGCTTTCCCGCCTCTGGAAGAAAAGAATCGCAGTCGAGGCCCGTCTGAACAGCATACGCACGGACCGCGTCAGGCAGAAATCGGGGAGCGCCGGAAAAAAGTCACGCCTGAGCTTCCTGCATATCTCACAGAGCATGAAAGCGGACATGAATCTGGCGGGGATTCAGCTGACGCCGGAGGAATTCGTGCTTCTCTGGATTTTCATCGCGTTCGCGCCCGCGGCTCTGAGCAGCGCCGTCTGGCCCAGCATGCTGCGCAGCGTGATCCTTGTTCTGACGGGGGTCGCTTTGCCGCAGATCTACCTGAAAATAAAGATCAGCAAGCGGCGCGCGCTGTTTGAACGCCAGCTTGGGGATGCGCTGATGGTGCTTTCCAACGCGCTAAGGGCCGGCTTTTCGTTTCAGCAGGCGCTTGCCAATGCGGCCGAAGACCTTGCGGACCCCATCGGCGGGGAGTTCAGGACAGCCTGCCGCGAGCTGAAACTGGGCATGGATGTGGAAAGCACCCTTTCAAAGGTGGCTGACCGCATGGCGAGCAACGACCTGCGCCTGATTACAACGGCGGTGGTCGTGCAGCAGCAGGTCGGTGGAAACCTGTCGGAAATTCTGGATACGATCTCGCAGACCATACGCGATCGTCTGGCAATCAAGCGGTCCATCAAAACGCTGACGGCACAGGGGCGGATTTCGGGGAAAATCATCGGGGGAATCCCGATGATCCTGTTGCTGATGATCTCCATGATCAACCCGACCTATATGACGCCTCTTTTTGAAACGGCGGTCGGCAAGCTGATGCTGGCCTTCGGTTTTGTAATGGAGTGCGTGGGCTTTCTCGTCATCGGGAAAATCGTCAATTTGAAATTTTAAAAATGATAGGGTAGCGTTTCCGGCTAAGATATCAAATCCGATTTGTTCTTCCCCCGCCTCCGGCGGGAGAAACAAATCCGGGTTCGCAAATATAAGTGGAATCTATAGAGATAAGGCGGTGAAAAGGATGATTTTTTTAGGCGCGTTGTGCGGGGCCGTACTGACATATTGCCTGTTCGTTCTGTGCCTGGATTTTCTGTTCGCAAAAAAGATAGGCCTGCGGAAGCGGCTGAAAGAAATCAGCGAACTGAACCGGGCGGACCTGTATGAAGCGCCCCCCGGCGCAAGCTTCAGCGAACGGATTGTAAAGCCGTTCGTCTACCGCCTGGTCGAGATGTTTACCATTTTTATTCCCCGGAACACGGCGTCGCAGGAACGGCTGTCCCAGCAGCTCAAGCAGGCGGGTATGCGGGTGGACGCAAGAACCTACCGCGCGTCGGTGCTGCTGTTTACCGTGATCTGTGTCCTTTTGGGGGTCGGCTGCGGAATTCTGATGAGGGCCAAGGCTTTGTCGGTTTTTCTTTTTGGTATTTTGGGCCTGTATGCGGGCGTCGTGCTCAGCCGTTTTTCCCTCAGGTCCAAAATCACGCGGCGCAAGAACGAAATGTATCACCAGCTCCCCGAAATGCTTGACCTTTTGAGCGTCAGCGTTTCCGCCGGCCTCGGCTTCGATCAGGCTCTTGCATATGTGGTCAGGAAAAGCGAAGGGGCCCTGTTTCAGGAACTGGACGTCGCGCAGAGGGAAATCGCGTTGGGGCGTCCGCGCAAAGAAGCTCTGCTCGGCCTTGCCGAGCGGTGCGACAATCTGGAGATGCGGACATTTGTAAGCGCCGTTTTACAGGCGGACGAAATGGGTTCTTCCATGCAGAACATCCTGCAGGTGCAGGCGGATACCATTCGGCAGTCCCATAAACAGCAGGTGGAGGAGAAGGCACAGAAGCTGTCCATCAAAATGCTTTTTCCGCTGATTTTCTGCATTTTCCCGGTCATGCTGATCGTTCTGATGGGGCCGGCGGTCCTTTCTATCCTCAAAGCGTTCGGGAGCGGGATGTGACATGAGCTGCGTGATATACGATCCGGAAGGAAAGCTGCGGGTCAGAACAGAGGTTGCGGACACGTTCGTAAAACGGCTCAGGGGGCTGATGTTCCGCAGTCGGCTCCCCGCCGGAAGGGCCCTGCTGCTTTTGCCGTGCGGCAGTGTGCATACCTGCTTTATGCGCTTTGCTATCGACGTTGTCTACCTGAATCGGCAGCACGGGGTCATCGGGAAAGAAACCCTGCCCCCCTGGCGGATGGGACACTTTTTCAAAGGGACGAAATTCGTTTTGGAGCTGAATGCCGGTGAGGCCGCCGCCGTTGCCCCCGGATCGCGTCTGACTATGGATGGGTACCCGCGCGGGTGGAAATGAGGCGCGGTCTGACCCGGAACAATCTGTACGGGAGAGGAGTAGGAACGTGGAGAATCATTTGGAGAACGACACGGGTTCTGCCGGGAGCGGCATCCGTCAGAACCCCTTTTCAGAACTGCTGTCCATCAGCCTGAAGGATGAGCTGAATGAAAAACTTCAGAAATCTTTCGGCGGCTATTCCAAAAAAAGCGTGGGGCAGTACGTTTCGTCCATGCGCAGTAATTTACAGAGGATTCAGCAGCAGATGGAACGGCAGATCAACGATCTGCTGGCGGAAAAAGCCAGTGTTTCTCAGGAATGCACCGTCCTGCGCGAGCAGCTGAAGGAAACGGAGGCCAGCCTGCAGAAGGTGCAGGACCAGATTGTCAATCAGAAATATTATGAAGAATCCAGAGAGGCCTCCGAACAGGAACTGCAGAAATTCCGTGCGGAAAACCAAAGGCTTTCTGAAATGCTGGCGGATTATGAACAGACTTGCGAGCGGAAAAAACGGGTCGAAGCCCTGCTTGTGGAAAAAGAGAACGAAATCGTCAGGCTGAATGAGTCGCTCAGCCGTTATCAGAAAGAGTGTGAGGAGCTGCGCAGCAGGACCGCACGGCTGGAGCAGGCTGCGGAGACGGCATCCAGAAATCCCGATAAAACGGAACTGTCAAACCTTCGGCGTGAAAAGGAAATGGCGGACGAGCAGTGCCGCAAATTGGCACAGCAGCTGAAGGAAAGCAGAAGGGTCCTCCTCGAAAAGAGTCGCGGGCTGGAAGCCTCCCGCGCGGCGCTTGAAAAGGAAAGAGAATCCATCTCGCTCCGGCAGCAGCAGGCTGACGATACGCAGGAAACGAAGTACCGGCAGATGGCGCAGCGGCTGAAAGAGGGGCAAGATGCTCTGGAGAAGAAGAAGGAGGAGCTGGAAGCCGCCCGCAACGCGTTCCAGCAGGAGAAAGAGGCGTTTTCGCTCCGGCAGCAGCAGGCTGATGATGCGCAGGAAACGAAGCACCGGCAGGTGGCACAGCAGCTGGAAGAGGCGAGAAGCGTTTTGGAGAAGAAAAAGGAGCTGGAAGCCGCCTGCGCCGCATTCCGGCAGGAAAAAGAAGCCTTTTCGCTCCGGCAGCAGGACAACGATGCGCGGGAGACGAAGCACCGGCAGATGGTACAGCAGCTGAAAGAGGCCAAAAGCATTCTGGAGAAGAAGGGACAGGAGCTGGAAGCCTCCCGCACCGCCCTCCGGCAGGAAAAAGAAGCCTTTTCGTTGCTGCAGCAGCAGGCGGATGCAAGGGAAGCGGAGCTGAAAAACGGGAGGGCCCAGCTGGATCAGGAACATCAGGAGTTAGAAGGGCAGTACGCACAGCTTGCCGAAGACCGGAATAAAAATGAAGCCGCATGGAAGGAACTGAAAGAGGAAATCTCGAAAAACCGGATCGTTGCCGGGCAGCTGGAAAAAGAACATCAGGCAATCAAGCAGGAAAATGAGAGTCTGCGCGCGTGCCTGGCTGAAAAAGAGAAGCAGTTGACCGAAATGAAAAACAAGCTGGAGGGGCAAAGTGAAACCGCACGGGTTCTCTCTGAAAAAATAAATTCTTTTTACGAACATTTTTCACAGGATGCGGAACGGATCAAAAGCCTGGAGAAAATGAATTCCGAAAAAGAGATGCTCGTCAAACATTATCAGCAGGCAGAGAAAAAAGCCGTTCTGAGCCATCATGAAAACGAACGGGCCAAGCAGGCCAACGCGGCTTTGCGCGAAACGGTGCAGCAGCTGATGCAGCAGATGGAAATCCAGTCCGAAAGCGTGGAACTGTTTCTTCAGCGCTCTATGAAAGAGCGCAGCTCGATGAAACAGGCGGTCAGCGATCAGGCCGCGCTGAAGCTGAAAAACATCACGCTGATGGAGCAGGTCAACAGCCTGCTGGCCCAGATGGATCAGCTCAGGACCGAAAACGAGCGCCTGAAGGCCGGGGAAGAACAGCGCAAAACCCGCAGCTTCCCTTTCCCGGCTGAAAAAAAAGTGACGCCGCTGGAAAAGACGGAGGCTGCGGATGACGCGGAAGAGGAGGACAAAGCTTCCGAACTGGAGAAATGCGGCAGGGCCTATCGGCGGGCAAAAGAGCTGGTGCAGGAGCTGGAACAGCAGACGGAAAATATCGGCTGATCGCGGTGCGGTCCGCTTTCAGCGGGATGGAAGGGAGTGTGGATTCGGTGAGCGGCCTTTTGCAGAGATGGCGGAAATCGGAACAGGGGCAGTCGGTCGTGGAATTTGCCGTTGTGCTGCCGGTTTTAATTCTTTTGTTTACCGTTCCCATCGATTTTTTTCGGTACATCAACACAAGGACGCTGCTGTGCAGCGCGGCGAGCGAAAGCATCAGCCAGATCAGCTACAGCTCCGTGCAGAACAACACTCTGGGCGCCGATGCGATGCAGCTGATGCAGAAAACCTATGGGGACCGTGTGGACGTGGGCCGTGTGAAGATATCGGCCGATTCCGGAAGCGTGGAAAAGAAGGATTATACGTATTACGTCTATTCCAGCGATAAGGCCAATGCGGGCACAGACGATTATTGGAGCCAGTTCGACCAGCGGCCGTCGAGCTATCAGTGCGTCGATGTCCGGCTTCAGTTCTCTTATGACCTGACGCCCGTTACCATCTGGGGCTCGCTGTTTTTTGGCGATACCTTTTCCGTCAAGACGCCGATTTATACCCGCAGCGTATATGCGGGCGGCTACACGCCATGAACCGGGGTGCGGAACTATGAAATCATTTTGGCGCAGCGAACGGGGACAGGGGCTTGTGGAATTTGCACTGGTCCTCCCGATTTTTCTTGCGATCGTATTTTTCATCATTGACGCCGGCTGGGTGACGAGTCAGAAAACGGCGTTTGATCAGGGGTATATGTATTCCAGCTGGGAAATATCCGCGGGGCAGATCGGGGATTCGGATCCGTTGGAAACGTCGCCCTCCCGCGCGGTTTATACCGGGGCCAGGGTGTCGGATGCCCTGATGGAAACGATGCGCGGCAGCAACCTGTGGGGCGTGCTGCCGGAAAACGTGTCGATTTCCAACGCGGAAGCGGTCTTCTATAACGAAGAAGAGGTCTACAAGGTGCCGGGCCGTACGGCCGGGGATGCCGTGCCGGCGCTCAACCGGACGCGCTATATGAACCTTTCGGCGGATATCAGGTACGACATTTACCCTCTTACCGTTTTCGGGCAGTTTATTTTCGGCAATCACATTACAATGGAAAAAAAAATTCAATGTACGCGGGTGGTCGCTTCCCAGCATCGGTCGGAGTAAAATCCCCCGGGCTGCCGGAGCGCGGGGCTCATGCTGCAAAGGGAAAGCTTCAAGATTGCCGGTTTTTATCAGTCAAACGGAGGCGGCCCGGATCGCAGCAAAGACAGGAAGGGAGGACTGCGGGAAAACATGGTGGATTTCATCAGGAAAAACCTCCGGCGGAAAGCGGGGGCGGAAAAGGGAAACATCACGCTGCTCTTTGCCGCGACCCTTGTTTTGCTGATTTTTTTCATCGGCGTTTCCCTGGATTTGGGGATGATCTACATGGAACGAAACGAGCTGATCGATTTATGCCAGGTGATTCGCGAGGATCGGTTTACCTACCAGGATACGATCCGGTTTGCGGAAAATCCGGGGCTCACCAGCTACCGGATTATCTCGGACACCATGGCGGACAACGGTTTTGACGGAACGGTGAAAGTCTATTTTTCCGAGCGGGAACCGGAATCCAACTATCGGTACTATCGAATCAGGACAAAGCTGAGCGTGAAATATTCCTATTCCTTTCTGCGGCTGTTCGGCTTGAATTCCGCCACCGTTTCGGCGTTCGTCGACGGCGGAGAGACGTATGGGGAAGGAATCAACGATGTAGTCTGGTATCCTCAGATGCCAGTCTCAAGGTATAACGGGTCCTATACCGGAACGGGCGCGGGTGGATATGGCGGATATGTCTATGATGCTTCCGACCTTCCGGCAGACTGGTAATTTGAGGTGATCCAAATTGAAAAGAAGGATGACGGAACTTTGCCTGCTGCTCTGCGCCCTGCTCCTAATGAACGGGTGCGGTGCCGCAAATCTTTTCGGCAGCCGCGGCAGCTCGCCGCGCACCCTGCGTTTTATGCATCCTGACCCGGAGCATCAGGGCGTGTACGAGCAGCTTGCGCAAAAATACAGCAAGCTTCATGAAGGGCTTACCGTCAAAGTGCTCTGTGCGGCGCGCGATCGGTATGCCGCCGACTGGCTTGCCGCTCAGAAGGGGGATTCGCCGGCCGATCTGTTTGCCGTTCTTCCCGGAGAGGGCTTTGCGGCATTTTCGGAGAGCGGGATCCTTTCCAAGCTTAAAACAGACGAGCTGCTGCCGGAAGGGTATGATAAAAATCTGCTGCAGTTCGGTTCGGATGGCAAAAATACGCTTGCGGTCCCGGTTACCGGCTCTGTGCCGCTGATCTTTTACAACGCCGCCCTGTACGAGAAGTACGGACTGATCGAGCCCGCCACCATATCCGATTTTATTGTCAACTGCCAGCTGCTGAAGAACGGCGGCAGCAAACCGTTCGCTATGGCCGTAAAAGATGGAAGGTGGGATATGCTGGATTTTTCCGAAGGGGTAATCGCGAACGGCCCCCGCAACAGCAAGCTGGTTTCCGGCGGGGTCTTAACGGACGGGAAATCGGGGTTGGATGGGGGATTCTACGATCTGTGGGGGGCGGCGTTTTCGCTGGTCACCTCTGACGCGCTTCCGGAAAAATCCGGCGCGCCATCCGGCCATGACCAGCTGATCAAACAGTTTGCGCAGGGGAAATATGCCATGGCCTGCGGGGACTCCTCCGATGTCTCCACCCTGACGCAGCAGATGGGAGCCGGGAAATTCGGCTTTTTTTCCATGCCCGGCACCGACACGGCGTACGGCGGGGTATGGAAAGCAAACCTGATGCTCGGCATTTCCAAAAAATCAAAGCTCAAGGATGATGCGGAGGGCTTTTTAAGCTATCTGCTTTCCCGGGACAGCCAGGCGGCGCTCTGCGACGAAACGAGCAGTGTGCCCGCTGTTCAGGGAGTTTCCCTTTCCGCCAGGAATGCTTCGCGTCTTCAGAAAATGCTGCATTCCTCCGGCGGGTATTCTCTGTCCGTGTTTCAGCGGATTCCTGATCCGGAAAGAAAGGTCTGCGTCAAATATCTGGATTCGTTCTGGTCCCTTCAGCCCTATGATATCGACGGCAGCATATCGCGGTTCCAGCAGGAGCTTGAAAAGAGCACCGGAAAAAAATAAAGCAGAACAGGAGATGATTTGACATGAAAAGAGTGATTGCTCAGACCGGCGGGCTGATGGTGCTTCTGATGTGCCTGCTCGGCCTTTCCGGCAAAGCGTTTGCCGCATCCAATACCGTGAATGTCACGATCCGCGTCGTCATTGACAACGCGGCGCAATACCCCGCGGAGTGTGCGAGCCTGTCCTCGAAATACTCCGTGACCGGCATTTACCAAATGGCCTACAACTCCACATACGGCAATCGCCCGACTACGGCCAAAGAGGAACAGTTCACCGTGGCCAACGGAGCCGCAAATACGGTGGCGTTCAGCCGGGAAAACGTCGGCGGCCGGTACCGTTCCTGCGAAAGCCTCTGGTTCCAAGCAAACGGATATACCGATTCCCATCTGAGTCTGACGTCCCTGGAGTATTCGGCAAAAGATAATCTGGAGAGCTACAGCTACAGCCCCACGGGGCAGAAATCCAACCCCTACACGGTTCAGCCGTTCAACTGGGCCCGGATTATTGATCCCTCGGCGGGGCGGGCCGGCGTGACGCTCCACTTCCGCTATAATCCCGAAATTGACCAGGTCGAGCCGGACCCGGACCCCGAGCCGCAGTACGGCAAAAAAATCGATTATCTCGGCGATGGCGCGGCGAACCCTGACACAACGGCGAACGGCGTCAACGATTATCGCCTGTATCTGGATATGACGACCCAGACGGCACAGAAAAGCAACCGGGCGGACATCATCTTTGTTCTGGATACCAGCGGCTCCATGAAAGAATCGCTGGACGGTTCCACCAGAATGTCCGTGCTGAAATCCACCATGCAGGATTCCATCAACAGCCTGACGCAAAATCCCGACAACCGCATTTCCATTATTCAGTTCGCATCGGAATCAAACGTGCTGGTGTCGAACAGCACGAACCGGCAGGAACTGATCGACTGCGTCAGCGGTCTGGAGGCTGTGGGCGGAACCAATTATTACTCTTCTTTTCTCGATACGATGCAGGAAATCAATAAAATGACCGCAAGCGACAAGCAGGATAGGGAAAAGGTCGTGATTTTTATTTCCGACGGCGAGCCGACTTTCGCAAGTCCTGCGGCCGTGACGACGACCAACAACTATTATTCCGGCATGGTTTACGCCTGTGAGGCCATACGGCAGCTTCGGAATACGGATCGGCTTTACTCCCTTTTTATCGGCGATGATACCGGCTCCGCCTCTACTTTGCAGACGATCACGCAGATGGCAGACGTCAATATTGAAAAATATATGGTTCAGGCGAGAAGCGCTGCCCAGGTCACGAATACTTTGGCCCGTTTTATGGCTAAAATGAGCAATTCCCTGTACCGGGTAACGCTTTCGGATGAGCTGTCAAAATATGTGGAATACGCAGGAGGGATGAAGGTGACCCGTTCGGTATCCGGAGCGGCGCCCGTTACTCTGATAGCCGGCATGGACTATTCGGTCAGGGCGGGCACCGATACAGTTGCGGTAACTTTGAACAATACAACGACAGCCGACAGCCGGTACACCATGTCGTTCAATGTGCACAGCAGCGCGGCGGCGCTGGACTATCTTGAAAAAGACGAGACGTTCCCGGATAAAGGGGACGGAAATACGGATTATCCGGGCAACGCGACCAGCTCAGGCCGGCCGGGCTTCTATTCCAACGCACAGGCCAAGCTGATCTATTCGTTCGGGAGCAACGGCAGTGCGGAGCGGATTTACGGAAAGCCTGTCGTTCAGGCGGTTGAGCCAGATGCGGTCCCCGCAGAAATAAAGGTCAGAAAGGTCTTGGAAGGGAAGACGCTGGAGAAGGGCATGTTCTCTTTTGAGCTGCTCAAGGTGGATGAGGGCGGACGCGAGACCCGTGTTGCCACGGCCGCCAACGGCGCGGACGGATTTGTCGCGTTCGGCACCGTTAGCTTTCAGAGCCCGGGCGCCTATACGTTCCATATCCGCGAGCTTGTTCCGTCTTCCCCCGAACAGGGGATGACCTATGATACGCATGTGCTTGAGGTCAAGGTCCTGGTGACGCGTGACGGCGATGATCTGAAAGTCGACATACAGTACCCCGAAAATCCGTTTTTTGTCAATACCTATCAGCCCCAGCCGGTCAAGGTCACCCTCGCCGGGAAAAAGAGCCTGTCGGGCCGCCAGTTGACGGCGGGGATGTTTTCCTTCCGGCTGCTAACGAATAATAACGTGCTTTTGGAAACGGTGCAGAATCAGGCGAACGGCGCGATCCGGTTTTCACCGCTTACCTTTACGAAAGCGGGGGATTATGTGTATCTGATTCGGGAATCCGTGCCCGAAGCAGCCAGTGAGAATATTGTTTATGACCTGAAAACGGTGACTGCGAAAATTACGGTGACGGATCAGGATGGGCGGCTGAAGGCGGATGTGGCCTATACGCCGGACGAGGTTTTCCGGAATTCGTTCGTGTATACAGCCGCCAGCGCTACAATCGAATTGAAAAAGGTACTGACCGGCATGCAGCTTGCCACCGGCATGTTCGATTTTGAGCTGAAAGATTTGTCCACGGGGCAGACGATGACACAGACCAATCTTGCAAGCGGAAAAATCAAGTTTGACCTGAGCTACAGCAGCCCGGGAACCCACAGGTATCAGGTCCGGGAGCTCATCCCGGATGACCCGATCCCGCATATGACGTATGACGAAAAGACCATCCCGGTGACAGTCGAAGTCAAGGATGACGGCAACGGCCGCTTGACGGCAAAAGCGGAATATCCGGGAAATGCGGTGTTCTACAACAGCTATAAGGTTATGGGCGGAATCTGGTAAATAAGGGCGGCAGAAAGTCAAGCATAATAAAACAGATGGCTGTGTTTTTACCTAGGGTAGCTCACCGCCATCTGTTTTTTATGTTGAGACCTTCCCGGTGGAAAAGGCAGTGGTTTATGCGATAGAAAGCCTCCAGACCCATATGGATACCGGGTCCGGAGGCTTTCTGAGTAAATTTCATTTTATACCCTATCGTCTCATTGTTTAAAGACGAAAAGAAAGAGGCATAATTGGCGTAAGGAAAATAATGAAATTTTCAAGGAGGCCAGGATAATGGGGGAAACAAACAGCGTCCGGCCCGGTTTGACCGCCGACCTCAACAGCAACGTCAAATTGATCCAATCCATTTTCAAGGACGATGAGACCCTGATTGCAAGGTCTTTCGAAAGTCAGTTCGACCCTTCCATTCAATGCTGCGCATTTTATACCGACAGCATGGTCAACAACAAGCTGTTCAACGAGGATGTCGTCAAGCCAATCCAGGAATACAGGCTCAAGCGGCACATATCCGGGAATTTCATCGATGTGATCGCGAAAAAGATCATGCTTTCCGACAGCGTCGATAAGACTTCGGACATCAATAAGCTCATCCAGGCAATTGTCTATGGCGACACCGTTCTGCTGGTGTCGGGCTGCAGCGAGGCTCTGATCCTGAATACCAAGGGCTGGATCATCAGAGGGATTGCGGAGCCGGAGGATGAAAAGGTCCTGCGCGGCCCGCGGGAAGGATTTACCGAAGCCCTTCTGGTCAACCTGACCCTGCTCCGGAGAAGGCTGCGGACAGCGGATCTGAAGTTCCGGTACAGGACCTTCGGTACGCGCACGCAGACGAAGGGCTGCATCTGCTACCTGGAGGGCGTCGTCAATAAAGACGTGCTTGCGGAACTGGAAAAGCGGCTGGACAAATTTACGCTCGACGGCGCGCTGGACGTCAATTATATCAGCGAATTCATCTGTGACGCCCCGTATTCCCCCGTCAGAACCGTCGGCAGCACGGAGCGGCCCGATGTGGTGGCCGCAAAGCTGCTGGAGGGCCGGGTCGCGCTCTTCCTGGACGGAACTCCGGTCGTGCTGACCGTTCCGCATCTCTTCGTCGAGCACTTCCAGAGCAGCGACGATTATTACCTGAATTATTTCTTTGCCTCTATCGGCAGGCTGCTGCGCATTCTGTCCTTCTTTATCGCAATCAGCACGCCGGCGGTCTATGTGGCTCTGACCACCTTCCATCAGGAAATGCTCCCGACGCCGCTGCTGATGAGCATTGCAATGGCGCGGCAGGGGGTCCCGCTGCCGACCGTCCTGGAAGCTTTCGTCATGCTGGTCGTATTTGAAATTTTGCGGGAAACGGGCGCCCGGATGCCGAGCAGCATCGGCCAGGCTCTCGGCATCCTCGGGGCGCTCGTCATCGGGCAGGCCGCCGTCGACGCCAAGCTGGTCAGCGCGCCCATGATTATTGTGGTGGGGATCTCCGCCATCACGGGGCTGCTGATCATGCGGCTCAAGGGCGCGATCATCATCCTCCGCTTTCTCCTGCTGTTCCTGTCCGCCGCCATGGGGATGTACGGCTACATTTTTGGGATGATGGGCCTGCTGATTTATTTGCTGAGCCTCCGCTCTTTCGGTATTCCTATCGTCATCAGCGCTTCCGCGGAGGGCCTGCAGGAAAAAAAGGATCTCTATGTTCGTGCCCCCTGGTGGTTCATGGTCAACCGGCCGGGATCCTTGGCGGCCGACCGGAAAAGGAGCGGATCGGGCGGTGGTCCGGAATGAGGCTCAGGCAAGCCGCGGCAGCCGTCTGTATTTTGGCTGCCGTTTTCTCCATGACCGGCTGCTGGAATTACAGGGAGCTGGAAACCATCGCCATGGTCGCCGGGTTCTCCATCGATAAAGGGGAAACCGGGTCGGGCTATCATATGACCTTTGAGGTTTTGGACGAATCCGGGGGCGGCGGAAACGGGGGCAGCGGGAGTCCGAGCGCCCTCCGGTCCACGCTTATCGAAAGCGACGGGGACACGATTTTCGACGCCGTCCGGAACGCCTTAAAGAAATCGGATAAAAAACTGTATTTTGGCGAATGCAAGGCGGTCATACTCAGCCGGCAGCTCGCTTTCGAAGGGATCACGCCTCTGCTTGACTGGATCAACCGGGACTCCGAACCCAGGCTGACGGAAAACCTGTTTGTTTCAAAGGAAGCGACGGCGGCGGATGTGCTCAGGCAGAAAAGCCCCGTAAACCCAATCACATCCTATGCTCTGGAAAAGATCATAACGAACGACCCCGATTTTCTCGCCAAGACGCCGTTCATGCAGCTTTATAAGGTCAACGGCGCTCTGGGCGGACAGGGGATTTCTCTTGTCCTGCCCGCGCTCGATATCGGCCGGCAGCAGGGCGACACGCCGCCCGAGCTTGCCGGGACTGCCGTTTTCAAAAAGGATAAGCTGCTGGGCTTCCTCGGAAGCGAAGAGTCAAAGTACCTGCTGTTCGCCCAGGATCAGGTGGGCGGCGGGGTGCTCTTGGTGGCCGAGAGCTCCGATACGCCCGATACCACACTGGAGATTATCAGCAGCAAGACCGAAATTACGGTTTTATCGAAAGGCGGTAGCCCAAAGCTCGGCATTGCGGTCAAGATGGAGACGGCGCTTGGGGAAACGGAAACGGCCCTGGATCTCAGTTCGGAAAGCGGGATCCACAAGCTGGAACAGGACGCCGCCCGGACCCTGGAGAGCAGGATCGGCAAGCTGATCCACAAGACGCAGAACGAGTATGACAGCGACATCTTCGGATTCGGAAACAGCATCTACAAGGACGAACCGCGGTACTGGGATGAGATCGCCCCCCGTTGGGACAGCCTGTTCAAAAACCTGAAGGTGGATATCTCCGCGGACGTGAAAATCAAAAACACCGCGCTGGCAAAATCAAACGTGAAAGCGGGTGGCTGACTTGGTGTATGTGTCGATTTGCGTCGCCCTTTATACCCTTATTTTCATCTTCGATATCATCCCCCAGATCAAAGAAAAAAGGAAAAAATCCCTGGCCGTATATCTTCCGGTCTTTTTCCTGACCCTGGCGGTCAATATACTGTATGGCCTGGGCTTCGACATCCCGAGCCCGGCCGTTCCGATCAAGGATCTGGTCAGCCGGATCTTTGGCTTGTCTTAGGAGGAAGAGCGATGCAGAAAAACGTGCTGTCCCAAAAGCAGGCGGTCTTTATCCTCACTCTCTTTTTCATGGGGAGCTCGCTGGTACTCGGAGGAAATACGGAGGCCAAGCAGGATTCCTGGATCACCGTTCTGATCGCCGCTGCCTTATTTTTCCCCATGCTGATCGTTTACGCAAGGCTCCTCGGCCTGTACCCCGGCTACGGGCTTTACGAGATCATCCTGGATATTTTCGGGCGGATCGCCGGGAAAATAACGATTTTTTTCTACGTGCTCTACTCCATTTACCTCGGCGCTCTGGTCATGCGGAATTTTTCCGAATTCCTGCAGGTGGTCGCCCTCCCGGAAACGCCCCAGCTGCTTTCCCTGCTGACCGGGTTCCTTCTCTGTGCCTGGATGACAAAATGCGGCGTGGCTGTTCTGGGGAAATGGGCCAGGTTCGTATTTCCAATCTCCGTTGCCGCTTCCGTTTTCACAGTGATTTTGTCTATCAAGTTTATGGATCCGGATCATCTGAAACCCATTGCGGCGACGGATGTCGGCACGCTGATGAGCGGCTCTTTCTCCCTGTTCGCCTTTCCTTTTGCTGAAAGCATCCTGTTTGCCAGTTTCTTTGGCTCGATCAGGACAAAATCAAAAAACGGGCCCTATGTCATCTATTCCGGCGCCATTTTGATCAGCATCGTGCTATTTCTCATGGTGACGCTGCGAAATATCCTTGTTTTAGGCGTGCCCTCGATGATGATGTATTATTTTCCTTCCTACGAGGCGGTCAGCGTTCTCTCGCTGGGTGACTTTTTCACGCGCTTTGAAGTGCTGATCGGTATCGTTTTTACGTTCGGCGGTTTTGTAAAGATCAGCGTCTGCATCTTTTCAGCGTCGACGGGGATTGCAAGGCTGATCGAGGTACGGAACTACAAGAATCTGGTGATCCCCGCGGGATTGCTGATGATGACGCTGGCAAGCATCCTTTACTCGAATACCCGGCAGATGATCGACGGGATCAACACCTATAAATATTTCGCCCTGCCGTTTCAGGTCGTTTTTCCCGTTGCCATCCTCATCGGGGCCGAAATCAAAACAAGGCTGAAGCAGCCGGTCGCCAGTCAGGGAAGCTGAATCATGCCCCCCGAAAGGGCGTTATACGGACAAAGCCCCTGAATGGACCACGCAAAAAGAGATCGTTGGCTGCACCTGCAAATTTCGGTCACATGCGGAGAAGTATGCTCCCTCATTTGCAGGCTTGCCGCCTTGTCTTGCACGATTTTCGGCGGTCTACCTGTTTTCTGACACTCTGTCTTTTAAGGATTAGCCGGTATTCAGTCCGTTACGTCTTGAACAAAGTGAAAGCCAGCGTCATTTAGGCGCTGGCAATTTTATGCTCTTTTAGGGCTCGTCGCGATTTTGTTTCAGGCACGCCGCAGGCTCAGCCGCCTGATGGGAGGCGAGAAATTCGTTGATCTCCGCGCAGAGCTTTTTGATGCAACCGTCGTGGAATGGAAGCTCCAGATCGGCGAGGGTGACAAGCTCCACGTAGTCCTTTGTGCCGCCGGCCCTTACGAAAGTCAGGTAGCGCGAGAACGCTTCCTTCCAGTCCTTTTCGGAGGCGGACCAGAATTCCAGGGCCGTCGTCTGCGCAAGGCAGTAGTCGATGTAGTACAGCGGGAAGGAGTAGATGTGGTGTTGGCGCTGATAGCCGCCGCCGACGCTGAAGAACGGAATTTCGTCGAAGTCGATCCACGGGCGGTAGGTGTGCTCCAGCTTGAGCCATGTCCGTTTGCGCTCGTCGGGCGTCATGTCCGGATTTTCATACATCGCCGTCTGAAAGTGGTCGACAAGGCAGCCATAGGGGATAAAGTCGAGCGCGGCCTCGAGCTGGTACTGGTGGAATTTTTTTGTCTCTTCCTCAAAGAAAAGCCGGTCCCACGGGCGGGAGAACAGTTCCATCGACATCGAGTGCGTCTCCGCGCCGTCCATCGTCGGGGAGCGCGTCTCCAGAATCGGGTTGCCCTGCGACAGATAGTCCGCAAACGCGTGGCCCGCTTCGTGCGTCAGCACTTCCACGTCGCCGGCGGTGCCGTTGAAATTGGAGAAGATGAACGGCGACTTGTACCCCGGGATGCTGGTGCAGTATCCGCCGCCCGCCTTACCTTTTTTGCTTTCGAGGTCAAAAAGCTCGTTCCCTTTCATGAAGTCGAAGAACTCGCCGGTCAGCGGATTCATCTCGTGATACATTTTCTGCGCCTGATCGACGAGCTTCTGCGTGCCGCCTTTCGGTGCCGGGTTCCCGTCCGGGAAAAGGCAGCCGTCGTCCCAGAACTTGATGCCCGGCAGGCTGAGACGCTTTGCCTGGCGTTCCTTCATCCGGGAGATCATCGGGACGAGATCACGCACGATCTGCCCGCGGTAGGCTTTGACCTCCTCCGGGCCGTAGCAGTTGCGGCCGAGCCGGTCGTAGCCGAGCTGCACATAATTCTTGTAGCCAAGCTTATGGGCCTGCTCCGTGCGGTTCTTCACAAGCTCATCGTAGATCTCGTCGAGGCGTTTCGAATTCCCAGTGAAAAATCCGGCGATCTTCGTCCACGCTTCCTTCCGCACGGCGCGGTCGGGAGAAATGGTGTACTTCTGCATTTCGGAAAGGTTCAGCGTTTCGTTGTGAAAATCGATTTTTGCGGAAGCGAGGAGCTTTTCATACTCTGTAACGAGCGCGTTTTCTTTTTTCTGCAGGCCGACGGTTTCCGGCGAGAAAGCTTTCAGCGCGAGCGCGAGATTCGTGAAGAACAGCTTTCCGATGCGTTTTTCCAATTCCGTTTGGAACGGCGAAGCGTTCACCACCTTGTAGAAGCTCTGTTTGTAAGTGTTCGCCACCGGGCTGTTTGCATCGAAAAATGCCATTTCGGCCTCGTAGTAGGGATCGGTGGTGTCGATGCTGTTGCGGATGTAGGCGATGCTCGCCATGGTCTCGAAATCCCCGGAGAGCTTTTCGTGTTCGAGGATCAGCCGGTATTGTTTCTCGGCCGACCGGGCTTTCCCGAATTCCTCCGTAATCTGCCCGTATTTCCGCCGGAACTCTTCTAAGTCCGGACGATGGTACGGCATCTCGGAAAATTTCATCAGGGTTCCTCCTTTTGCCATATGAAAATTGAGAATATTATACGCCGTTTTCATTAAAAAACGCAACGGGGGATTTCGCTCGGAATGCAATTCTGTTGTTGTTTGTCTTTCCCCCGCGCAGAGGCTTTGTCAATGCTTTGCGTAGGCGTGAGAACCAGGAAGTCCAATTTGCAAAAACGACGCTCCTGTTTCATCTTTATAACCAAGAAGGCAATGAGAGTGAAGCAAAGGAGGCCGGGCTTGACACCATTCGCGGTCAGATACGCCCCGCCAGATCTCCGTTTGTTTCCGCGCTGCCGGCTGCCGACAGAGGCTCCTCTTCCCGCTCCATGGCCGCCAGCCAGCGCTGCAGGTCGCCGCCCAAATTTTTGATGCCGAACTTCTTCCGTATGTTCGCCCTGTGGAAATCGACCGTCCTTGGGGAGAGCACCAGGATGTCCGAAATCTCCTTCGTTGTCTTTCCCTGGAAAATGAGGTTGACGATCTGCATCTCCCTCCGGGTGAAATCCCCTTTGCTGTTTATCAGCTTGCCGAATTGAGGCCGTTGGCATATGAAGTTTAAACTGTCGGTGATGGCGTCGAGTATCTGCGTCTGGCGTCTGTTCAGATTGCTGATCCTAAGGAGATCCAGCATCGGAAAAACCGTCTGCTCCAGATCGCGGTAAAAGTCATACTGCTCGGGGGAACAGCGGCCGGCGGTCATATATAGGAGCTTGTCGAGGCGGTTCCGTAGCGGGCAGCAGTTTTCCTGATTTCGGCGATTCCGGTCCTGTGCAGATTTACCGCCCTGTTTTCCGTGATCGTTTGCATCAATGCTCACGGTGTAAACCAAGCCGTGGTAGCTGAAAACACAGATTTGGACATACAGCGGCCCGCGCACCTCCGGAATCACGATTTTATAATCCCTGATGCCGAAAGCGCCGCCGTTCTGAGCCACTTTCCGAAACAGCCTAAGCTCCCCCGCTTCTTCAAAATCGGGGGCATAAAATGACAAATCCTTCCCCCTTAAAAAAGTTTCCTCCTGATAAGGAGCTTTAAAAAGTTTTATAAAGCCGGGATTGCAGGCCACGGTTTTCAGGCCCTTGTCGAACACCACGACGCGGCTCTCCCGGATATCTCCGGGGGATAGGTTAAGTTTGACCGTACGGTCTCTGAACGAGTCGAGCACCTCCAGAATACAGGAGTCATCACACAGCGGACTGCTCATGTCATACGCCTCCCCATTTCGAAGTGACGGAGTATTTCCCAACGATTATCTATTCACTTGCTGCAATTAAGGTTATTATAGTGTCCCGCAGGATGCAAGTCAATATAAGCGGCTCTGTCCGATACTGGTTTTTTACCGGGTTTTTCAGACTGTTTCACTTAAAATATGCTGGATTTTTGTTATTATCTATATGAACTCTCTAATCGAATACCTGCTTCATACCGGCTTTATTCCGCATTTTCCAAGCATTGAATCCCAGCGGAAGACGGCATTATAATTGAAGCACAGAAGATGCCGCAATGGCAGGCCACGGTATAGTTCCATATAGTTTCATAAGGAAAGGAGGTCCGGCTTTCGGGGCCATAAGGACAATGACCCAAACGGTCCGAAAAGGGGAGAAAGGAAGGCGCCGCGGCCGGCTGCCATTGTCCCCCATTTATCTAAAGGAACATCGATCGATGCCGCGCACATCGCTGACCGGCCGCTTTTTGTCCGGGCAGTGCCAAAGATGTCCCCGGCTCCGGCGGGGATACGTTTCCGGGCAAACAGTCGGTCCCGGCCGTCGGCATCACGCCGGGATTAACGGTTCCCGAAGAACTTTCACAAAGGAGGAAAAATCCGATATGAATATGAATGAATTAAAGCCCCTGCTTCAAGAGATTGTCGGTGCTGAAAATGTTTCGGATGATCCGATTTCTTTGGTTGTCTACTCCCGGGATTACAGTTCCCTGCCTGCACAAAAGGCAAACATCGTAGTTCTTCCGGGCTGTACGGAAGAAGTTTCCCAGATTATGCGCCTGGCCAACCGGACGGATACGCCCGTTACCGTCCGCGGCGGTGCCACAACGGCGGCTCTGTGTACGTCAAAGGAAGGTATCATTCTTGATCTGAACAGAATGAACAAGATTCTTAGAATTGACGAAGATGCCTGCCTGTATCTGACGGCCCAGGGCGGAACCTCGATTTACCAGATCACCAAAGAACTGGATAAGAGAGGCTTCATCCTCGCCGGCCGCCCGATGTTCGGCCCTGTCGCCTCCATCGGCGCCTGGGTCAACACTGTCGGCATTGGCGGTAACTGCAGCCGTTACGGTTATTTCTCCGAAAACGTCACTGGTATCGAAGTTGTTCTGCCTTCGGGCGAAATCGTCAGGACCGGCGTCAACGGCCTGCAAAACTGCGACCCCTATTGCAGGTATACCCACACAAGCGACCTGACCGGTATTTTTATCGGCTCGCGCGGTTCGATGGGCGTAGTGACGGAAGTCAGCTGCCGTATATTCCCCAAGCCCCAGAGCGTCGGATTCATCACGCTCGGCTACAAGGACGACAATTTTGCCGGTCTGATTAAAGCCTCGAACCTCATCTTCCGCCATGACATCCCGGATACCATCGACATCAACGATGACGGTGTGGGTAAAATCATCGGTATAGATATTCCCGTTCCTCATCTGATTACCATGACGATCGGCGGCCACCCGGATGAAGTAGTCAGAAAAATAAAGGTCTGTCAAGAGATCGGCGCTGAAACCGGCGGCCTTGACCTGGGCCCGGATATGGGGAAACTGATTTACTACGGCGGAGCGCTGACCGCTTATATTTACAAGAAAGAAGGCTACGGCCATCTTGTTTTTGCCGACTCTTACTGGCACTCGCTTGAGGCTTATCCGCACCTTTACAGGACATTCAAAAAGACGTTAGCCAAGTACGGCTTGACCGAGAACTGCATTTTCGGCTGGTTTATGAAAGGCGTCGGCTGTTCCTTCCCGATCGTTGCCTATAAAGAGCCCGAGCAGCGGGAAGCCATGAACAAAGCCTGGACGGAAATTTGCGATGACTGGTTCTCGATCCCGAATTCCGCGCCCGGCATGTCGGTTACCAGCACGACAAAGTACAACCTCGATCCGCTCAAGCCGACGCATTATTGGCTCCTGAGAAAGATCAAGGACGCCATCGACCCGAAGAATATCATGAATTCAAAGGTTATTCCATATGCAGGGAGGGAGAAATAATGTCATTCAACCATCTTGAAAAGGTAAAAGACGAAGTTTACGGATGCAGCATCTGCGGCCAGTGCGTCCAAGGGCCTGTCGATCCCTACCGCCCCAATCCCGTTTTCCATGATTACATGCCCGACAAGACCTGTCCGATGAGGGAAAAGGACCGTTTCCTGACCTACAGCGCTGCTGGCATGAACACGATTGCCCGGGCTCTGCTCGAAGGCGATCTCGAGATTACGGACGAGGTTGTCGACGCGATATACGAGTGTGTGCTTTGCGGCCACTGCGAAACGAGCTGCGGCGAAGTGTTTCATCTCGTCAGGACAATGCTCGGCAATGACATCGGCCACGGCGTCAAGACACCCGATGTCGTCAGAGCGTTGAGAGCCGACCTCGTCAAAGCGGGCGCCGGCCCCACCGAAAGGGTCAAAAAAGTTGCAGCCGCCATCGAAAGAGGCCACAACCGCTTTGCCAGGGCTCAGTCCGACAGAACGGCATGGATCCCGAACGGGATGGAAATTCCCCGGGAAGGAAAGCTGCTCTTCTATGTCGGCTGTACGGCTTCGTACAGAAGCACTGAAATCGCACGGTCTTTCGCCAAAATTCTGAACAAAGCCGGGGTCGACTTTGCAGTTCTCGGGGAAGAGGAATGGTGCTGCGGCGGGCCGCAGCTGCTGAACGCCGGCCTGGTGGATCAATTCGAGATTCAGGCAAAGCACAATGTGGAAGCCATAAGAGCCTCCGGTGCTACAGAAGTTGTTGCAACCTGCGCCGACTGCTACAGAACCCTTAAATTTGACTATCCCAAGGTCGTAGGGGATTTGGGATTTACCGTAATACATAGTTCGGAACTTCTGGCGAGACTGATCGAAGAGAAAAAGATTGAATTATCCAGGAAAATCGATGAGACGGTGACGTTCCAGGATCCCTGTCAGCTGTCCAGGATAGGCAAAGTCTGCGACCAGCCCAGAAAGGTTATCGAGAGCATTCCGGGCATCAGATTAGTCGAGATGGAAGGAAATAAGGAATACACGGTATGCTGCGGGCACTATCCGGTAGAATTGCCCCAGACGACGCTGCAGTCCGGAACCAATCGGGTAAAGGACGCCCAGGCGGCCGGTGCCACGACGATGGTCACCGGGTGTTCTTTCTGTAAATGGAGCTTCAACCATGCCGCCAGGAAGCTCGGCGCAGAAACCAAGGTAAAAGATATCACGGAACTCGTCGCCGAGGCGATGGGCTTATGATAGTTTGAGTTTTTCCACTCTCCATAATTTTCTTTCCCGAGGGCCGTTGCAAAATGGCCCGAAAAAAAGTCGGAGCAAGCTACCCGAAAAGGGTTGGCTACCCCGGCTTTTTGCTTTAGAATATTATTGTGAAACAATTAGAAAAGCTCTTGGCGCATAACAGATTTGAGCGAAAAATTCAACAGTTGACGCTCCCGATGGACATGGATCAAAGGCTTGCGATTTCGGTGGATGACGGTGACAATCTTGTACTGGGAGAAATACCTGAGTTTACGAGTATCCAGTCACAACGGAACAACAAAAAACTGCCACAAAATATGTGACAGAAATGTAAATTCCTTTAATTTTCTGTACTTACTATACCATAAAATGAGAAAAATTTCAAGTCTTGTGCTTAGCAGGCTTTAGGTGTATTAAGTATATGAGGTGATTAAATGGAAGAGAAAAGTATAACTGCATTGATTAGCGCATTTTCAAGGGCATACCACGCAGAAAACAACAAAGTGAAAATTTTTGATGACAGTATGGCAAGGCGACTCTTAACCGAAGAAGAATACAGGCAAATATCGAAAAGTATGGCAGAAGGTATTGAGTTTTTTAATCCGTCCTTTAAAGGGACACCGGATGAAGCTCTAAGATGGGTAGTGGATAATCAACTATCCCCCTCACCTCTTGGCAGAGCGGTATTTACAGAAAAAGCACTTCAAATTGCTGTGTCAATTGGCGCAAAACAATATTTGATTTTTGGTGCAGGGTATGACACCTTTGCGTATCGCCAGCCTGTTTGGGCAAATGAAATACAGATTTTTGAGATTGACCACCCATCTACAGCAAATGATAAAAAGATGAGACTGAAAAATTCCAATATAACAATACCCGATAATGTTCAATATATTACGGCCGATTTTATGAAGCAGCAATGGCAGATGGCATTGACTCAAAACATTAAATTTAATAAGAACCGAATCAGCTTTTGCAGCATTTTGGGAGTTACTTATTATCTTTCCGTTCAAACATTTGTAGATTTAATTTCTGCGTTCGGTACGCTTTTGCCTGTTGGAAGTTCTGTTGTATTTGACTATCCTGATGAAAATAGCTGCTCCGACAAAGCGGGAGCGCGCGCGAAAAAACAAACGATGTTGGCTGGGGCGGCAAAAGAAAAAATGCTTGCAGGCTATTCTTGCGAAGATATGGAAAATATACTTTCCTCTCATGGGTTCTTGATATATGAGCAGCTAACGCCTATGGAAATGACACGACAATATTTTGAAGCCTACAATCATGCAAGCCCATTGCATCCTATGACCGCGTTTGATAATGTGAATTATTGCCTTGCAGTAAGAAAATGAGTACAATCTCCAGTTTTCCAAATTCCAATTTGTCGAATACGCCGTGCCGCATAATGAGCAAATCGGCAGTCAAATCAAGCTCTGATTCTGTATAATATTAATTTTTTTATGCAGGGACATAAAAAATCCGAAGCCTTATTTTTCAGCTCCGGATAGTCCTCATCGATTTGATTTTGGTGGTCAGTTTTCTATCCTTTTTTCTGTTTTAAATGCTCTTTCTCCCATAGTTGGAAGTCAAACTGGTCCTCCATGGACTGCATTTGCTACGCCGGCCCCGGCTTCGGAATCAGATTTCGAGCTGAGACAGTTGGCTGTGCGCTATGCTCTTGCCAACGAATTTCTTATCGGACAGTGATTACAGCGCCGTCTTTTACATTGGATCGCTTCCGCGGCAAGGCTTACTATTTCATCACTGACGACACGTTCCATTCGTTTTGCATCCTTTGAT
>ENA-UOOK01000223-UOOK01000223.1-fermentation-metagenome-genome-assembly--contig:-NODE-223-length-71626-cov-11.366475_pt1 | contig 71626 bp, 74 predicted proteins | sample MGYA00245777_ERZ724023 | MGnify/ENA primary metagenome ERZ724023 (study PRJEB28704, sample SAMN03018312) | fermentation metagenome | biome: anthropogenic terrestrial biome; feature: soil; material...
AGAAAAACATACATGAGTATATCAAACCTTATGGGAATAATTCTAATTACAATATATAAAATGCATTCAGAAGAATATTGGGAGAACACAGAAATATATAATTGCAGGGGAATAATTAGAGCGAAAAATCAGTACATCAAAAGTGTAGTTGGACAAGAGTTCTTTGAATGGATGAAAGAAATAAATGAATCACAGTTGAAGTTAAATTCACATCAGAAAGAGAAAATTGTTAAAAATATAATAGAAAATAAAGAGGAGTTTATAAATAGCAAGATATTTGAGCAAATGATGAAAGATAGAAAATCATAATATCCATTTTATATATGGGGGGAGATGAATGGAAGTAAAGAAACATCCTAATGAAGATGAAAAAGAATTTTTAACCATAGGATATAACAGGTTTTATGACTTGTTTGAAGAAATGATAAATGATGATTTTTGGTTTAAAGAAGATGAATATCGACTTTTTAAAATAAAAGAAATATTTGCAACGTATTTTGAACTATTGAAATATCCACCTATACAATGGATTATCAAAAATCAAAAAAGACCAAATTTTAGTGATGTAGGTAAAGCCTTGTTTAAATTTATTAGAAACGTATTACTGCATTTTCCATACTTTGATAAATGGGATGATATTTGGGTTATGAAATCGCTAATTACTTTATATTCTAATAAACCACAGTTTATAGACCAATTTCTAACGAAATATGAGTTTAAAGAAGAGTTTAAATATAGGTTTTGGGAACAAAAATATAAGAGAATGACATATATAAGTATTAATTTCCCTACAGAATATAGTATGAATAAAAAAATCTTTCTTAAAGATATTTTAACTGAGAAAGATGGAGTAAAATTTTCGCTTATTTTTATGTATAACATTTTAGAGTCCCAAATTGATAGAAGTAATTTTAATCTAGAAATTGAGTAAAGTTAAAATCTTAAACAACAATAGATTAGTACTTTATATAACTAATTAATATAAGATTATATTGGGAGAGTAACTATGAGGATTTATGATAGAGATTATACTAAATTAACCGAAGATGAGATAAATGAATGGGAAATGCTTAAGAAAAAAGAAGTGGTAAAGACTACAGGAAAATTTAATATTAGAAAATCAATGTTTAGGAAATATCCCAAAGCAGTTAGACATTATTTAAGTATATTTCCTAATAACTACTTGGATATAGAAGATTTAAAAAATGAAGATATGCTTAAGACTAGTATTTCTAATTTCTACGATTTTTTAAGTAATGAAAACATTATTGAGAGTGATATTGCAAAGTTTATTAAGAATAATAAAGCATATTTTATAATTGGTTCTATTTTAAAATCAAATTATAACTTTGGGCATCATGATGCATTTATTATACCAGAGTTTATGTTGGGAAATTCATACAAAGTAGATTACCTACTCATAGGAAAAAACTCAGGTGGATATGAGTTCGTCTTTGTTGAGTTAGAAAATCCATATGGAAAAATCACCTTAAAAGATGGAAATTTAGGAGATACTTTTAGAAAAGGTATAAAACAGGTATTTGATTGGGATGAATGGCTTGAGTCAAATTATGTGTCACTCAGAGAAACTTTTCAAAAATATAAGAACCCAAATGAACAGTTGCCTAATGAATTTTTTAGCCTTGATAAAACAAGAATACACTATGCAGTTGTTGCTGGAAGAAGAGATGCTTTCAATCTAAAAACATATAAAGAAAAACGAAGATATTTAGATAAGCATAAAATTCTTTTACTGCATTATGATAATTTATGCGATAGTGCAAAAAGTACCATTGGTAAGCCTACTTATTAGTTAGACATATTTTTTATTGTTCCATTATCTTATTGATAAATAGACTTTTTTATATACTAAGATTTCAAAAAATAGAGATTATCCTATAAGAGGAGATATAGAATGGATAAGTACAGTGAAGTAATTACAAATTATTTAGGTAGCACAGATAAAAATTTATGTGATGACTGTTTATCAAAATTGTTGAGCATCGAACCACGTCAAACTATTAATGCTGTTTGTAATAAATTATTTAAGCAAGATATGATAAACCGTTGTAAAGGCGAATGTTCATACTGTAAAAAGATTAAAATAGTAAATGGTGTTGGTCATACGTATAATAACGAAGTGGTAAATCATGAAGTAAACAGTCAGAATCATTGCCCGAATCTACAAAACACAAATAATAATGGCGTTTTTTCAAGGCTCCCTTTTGATGAATTTGAAAACAGAGTGGGATTATATTTAAATAGAAAACTTAAGGATAGTTTCTATGAAAAGCCATTAATTGTAGGTGTTAATAAAGTTCATAAGTTTGATTTGGTTTCATTGGATAACTCCATTGTGGCGGAATGTAAAAGTTATACTTGGACAAAGGATGATAATTTTCCTTCTGCTAAAATATCAACTGCAATAGAAGCAGTCTTTTATCTTTCTAGAATAATTGCTGAAAGAAAAGTTATAGTTTTCCAAGATGATTTTAATAAAAAAGGAGAAAGTCTAGTAGAAACTTTTATAAGAAGATATGATGGAATACTTGATGATGTTGAAGTATGGAGATATTTAGTCGGAGAATCAATTGAGTATGATAGAATTGAAATAAAACGGGAAGGAAAAGAATGCTGGTATAAAAATCTATATAAATAAACGATAATCTGAAATCAGCAATAAATTTATATATAATGGTATCCCTATTCCCTTGCTCCTTACCCCTTGTTCCTGTATCTATGTCTCCATCAAATAAAGTCCTATCATTATGCAAATTCATTTTAGAATGCAAATAAAGTAGTATTAGGGAACCATAGGGAAAAGGTATAAGGAATGCCTTGGAACTATGGTTTTTTTATTGGATTTTTCATTAGAAGAGAAATAGGAGAAAAGGCTCAGGGTCAGATAAATCAAGGGATTGGAAGACTGAATGGAAAAGAAAATGGAGAGGAGAAATGGATAAAAACTCTCCTTAAACCTTCTCCCTTAACCCTCAATCCTAATAGAACTTTATTTTCATTTTTTGAGGTAAAAATCAAGAAATACAAGTACTTTGAAAGACAGGTTCAAGGGAAAAGGGTTTAAATGGAAAATTAGGGGTAAAAAAACAAGCCAGTGGTATCAAGGGTTTGAGGGGTGTTGGTGAGAGAACTTTATTTGAAAAAGGAGAGGAGTTTGTTTGATGAACACAATAAAAAAGCATGGTCAAAAGGAAAATTTTCTAATCCTATGGCATGCTTTTTTTCTTTAAAATGAGGAACTGGCAAAGAAGCTAATTCGGTATGAAGAACAATTTTTTCAAATGTTTAGGTAGTATTTTAACTGGATATTCTCGTTAATCTGATATTTTAGTAATAAATTATTACATAAATACACAAAATATTGACAATAAACAAATACTGATGTAATATAATATTACAAGGAGGGTTTGAAAATGGTGAAGAATATTCCTATCGGATTAAAAATAAAAGCTAGTAGAGAGGCAAAAGAATTAAGCCAAATAGAAGTAGTAGAAAAACTTGCCGAAAAAGATATTGACATGAGCAGGGAAACATTAAGCAAAATAGAAAACGGCAACAGGACTATATCTGCTGTGGAATTAAATGCTATATGCAAAATTCTGAATATAGATCTAAACGATCTTTTTGAAGAAGATAAAGGCGATGATTTAGTTACACTATTCAGAAAGAAACATTTCTCAGAGAAAACAATTGAAGAAGTGGAAAAACTTCAGGATATGATAAAGATGTTTATTTATCAAAAGAAAATATATAATGGAGAGTTTAAACCACAAGAGAGAAAGCTGCTATGGAAGGAGTGTTAAAATGTCAAAGATTAATTTGAATCTCCCGGAAGCATCCTTCAGACTGCAAATCAAAGATTTGGCAGAAGATGTGAGAATAAAATTTGCCAGAAAAGGGCTTTCTGATATATTTGATATTTTATCGGAGGCTGCATTTTTAATAAGAAAGCCATTGGATACAGACGAATTATCAGGATTTAGCACCTATTTTGAGAGACAGTTTATTGTTTATTTAAACAGTAATTTTACTCTGGGGCATGAACGCTATACCGGTGCTCACGAATTATACCACCTTATTTATAATGCTGATACTTTGAAAAGAGAAAAAATTTTTTTAGATGATGAAAAGCATAAAGAGGAAGATACTAAAGCGGATGTATTTGCTTCCGAATTTTTAATGCCCGAAGATTATGTAAAAGAAATATTTTATAAAATTGTTAATGTAGATAAAGACAGCATTTTACCAAGGCATATTGTTAGAATTCACAATTATTTTAAAGTAAGTTATAAGGCAATGTTAAAAAGGCTTGTTCAGATTGATTTATGTTCTATCGATAAATATGAAGAACTCGCAGATATCTGTTCACTAAAAAATACAAAACAACTTCAACTTTTAACCGTACGGGAAGGTTATGATATTGACTTGATAATTCCATCAAAAGAAACGTATGTACCCAAAGAATATATAGAATTTGTAAAAAGTAATTACGAAAGAGGGAATATTTCATATAAGAATATGAAAAACAGCCTTGAATTTATTGGGCTGACACCAAAACAATTTGGGTATGAGTATCCCTTGGAAGAGGACTATTAAAATGAGGTATGTGGGTGCAGTTTCTGATGCGGATATCTTAATTAATTTAGCTGAGGCTAACAGGTTGGATATTTTAGAACTTTTATTTAAAAAAATTATTATTCCGCAATTTGTATATGAGATTGAAATAAAGAAAAATGCAAGAATATACTATAGTACAATTAACCAAGCCGTTTATAAAGACGGAAGCATATTTAAGGTAGTGGATAGGAAGAAAGATATATCTGTAAATATACTTGCAAGAGACATTATTGAAGATAAGAAAAAGGTAATCGGGCCGGGAGAAAGTGAATGTTCAGGATATGCCCAGGCATTGAGAATCCCAATAATAATATCAGATAATTATACTGAATTTAAATGGTTAAACGAATTTATCACTCTAACACACAATAATATTTTGGCCTTATGCGTATATTTTAGGGAGATTACAAAAAGTGAAGCAGAAGATATTTTTAATAAAATTAATGATAAATTAGATCATCCAACCGAAGACACCTTTGAAGACCAATATAACAAGGCTTTAATAAGATTTGAGAGAAATGGTTGGAAAAGATATTTAGGCATATAACAGATGGTTCTTGTTGACTAATAATATTAAAAGTAGAAAGCTAATGGAAGTTATATCTAATGAGATTCTGGAATCGTTAATTAAAAAAGTTATGATTAAAAACCATAAAAGCAAAATATAATAAGTAATATTATTAAACGAAACAAAGTTTACAACAAGCAGGCTTACAAAAAGTTAATTATAGGGGTGGGAATTATGAAGTTCACTAAATCTAAAATATTAGAAATTGTAAGAAAACAATTGGCAATAGCAGGAGCATCAGCCGATAGTAATTTGATGTGGCAAATAGGTATTGATGTATTACCACAATTCAGGAATAAAGGGCTTGTTACAAGTTTAGTAAGTAATCTTGCAATAATGATTATGGAACGAGGAACTATACCTTATTATGGAACTGCTTCATCCAATATAGCATCACAATCTGTTGCATATAGAAGTGGATTTACTCCAACGTGGATGTGCTCATATAAAAATATTTTTGACGGGACAGCACCTTATGATAATGACATAAAAATTATTTTCTAATATTATTATAATGTATATGATATTTAAGAAGGTAAAACACATAGATTGGGAAAGCTGTCCTAAAGTTCTTGACAACGTAAAGAAGAAACGTTTTTTAAAAAAGAAGTAGTATATTGGTATTATAAGAATCAATTTAAAAAGGTATAATTTATTTTTACAATTGAGTTGTTTAACGTAATGAAGAGAGAAGATATTAACTATTTGAAAAATAATTTTTTGATGTTTTAAGTTAAACTTTATGATAAAAAAGGTAATTAGGCTGGGAGAAGGTGAGCGTATGATTATAAGAGCAGCAGAATTTGAAGATGAAGAAAGGATATCGGGATTAATAGCACAGTTTAGAGTAGAATTAAAAGAACTTAAAGGTATTAAATCCTATGCTAACATAGAGCAGGCAAAAGAAGAATTTAGAGAATACATGGAAGCCAAATTTCCTATATTTGTTGCCGAAGATAGTAATAATGAATTGTTAGGTTATTTGGTTTGCAGAATTGACGGTGATGTAGTATGGGCAGAATCCCTGTTTGTTTCTGATACTTCAAGAAGAAAAGGAATAGGTTCAAAATTATATGCAAAAGCAGAGGAAATAGCAAAGAAATTAGGAGAAAATACGGTTTATAATTGGATTCATCCAAATAATGATAAGATCATACCGTTTTTATTGAAAAGGGGTTATAACGTTTTAAATCTTATAGAAATAAGGAAACCATGGGAGAATGAGATACCAGCTCAAAAAATAAGTATCGGAAAATATGAATATAATTATTGATTGCATGAGAGGGAGAAATTAAAATGCTGGACAGTAAGGGCTTTGATTTATGGGCCGATGGTTATGACAAAAGCGTAAATATGAGTGAAGAAAGTAACGAATATCCCTTTGCGGGATATAAAGATGTACTCAACTATATATACAAACAAGTCAGAGGAAAAAATAGCGCGGATATTTTAGATATAGGCTTTGGAACGGGAATATTAACTTCCAAACTTTATAATGAAGGATATAATATTACTGGCATTGATTTTTCAAGTAATATGATAGACATCGCAAAACAGAAAATGCCCCGGGCAATATTAATAAATTGGGATTTTAAAAATGGAATACCTGATGAGGTTAAAAACCGCCAATTTGATTATATTATTAGCACTTATGCAATTCATCATATAACAGATAAAGAGAAAATAAATTTTATAAATTTACTTTCTCCTATGTTAACTGAAACAGGAAAGATAATCTTGGGGGACGTTTCTTTTGAAAATAAAAGTGAATTGGAAAAGTGTAAAAGGATATATAATAAATGTTGGGATGATGAAGAATTTTATTTTATTGCGGAAGAAATATTAAGAATTTTACAAAATCAATACTTATGCAAGTATACAAAATTATCTTACTGTGCCGGAGTGTTGACCGTTATGAGAAAGTGAAATGCACCCAAAATGTTAGACAAAAAATCTAATGCTTGGAAGTGCATTTTTTATGGGTAAATGTTCTATTGAATTCAAGCTTGAAATTGTTGAATATTATTTGTCTGATAAATTCTTTTACATGGAAACTTTTAAAAAAATTTAATGTAGATAAAAGGGATGTAATAAAATGAATTTAAATTTAACGGAAATGTCGAAATTTTTTGAAAAATAAATAGCGATAAGTAATTGACAATGTGTTTTAAAAATGATAATAATATAATTAAGAATAGTAAAATAATTTATTATTTGTTATATTGTCAATTATAAATTACTTGGGAATTAGATGCGAAAATCCTGTTTACTTGATAATTTACCCTCTTATACCGTTTTAATAATTGAGTCATAAGAAAAATGGCGGATTGTAAGTATTATATTCCTGTGATCATGATTAGCATTTGTCGAATAAATTATGGGAGGATCAATCGTTATGGCAGGTGAACATACAGATTTGTGTAAAACTGATTCTGTTCTTGATGAAATGATTGAAACAATACGAGTACAGAAGAAAGCATTTCTCATGAAAACCTTTGTCAAGGGCAGAATTTCTATAAATGAGATAGCAGCAAATTTAAGTTTGCCGATAGCTTTGGTTTCATACATTAAAAGGGATTTTTTAAGAAACGGGTTTGTTTGTTGCGATGATGATATAATTAGTCTCACTGATTTGGGACTAGCAGTTTAGATCTTGATCTTCTAAAATTTATATTATCACATTCAATAGATAATAATGTATTAGCCCAGTTCTATGAGGAAATTCAAGAATTTGATCAGTTACTTAAAGATGCTTCTAACACTAATATAAATATCGACCAAACACGTAATATTGCCTATATCGGAATTAAACGAGCGTTGTTACTAATTCAATATAACCGATTTGTTGGATCCCAAATATTGTTAATAGGAGATGATGATCTTACAAGTCTTGCAATAACTATAATGTCCAAGAAAATGTTTAAAAATGGAACAACTGGAATACCACAAATTACTGTCATGGATATTGATGAACGGATACTAGAATACATACAGACAAACTCACATATTACAAAATGCATCAGACAAGATTTCAGAGATGCACCGTTAAAAGAATATAACAATTTATTTGATTGTGCATTTCTTGATCCGCCATATACGGATGATGGATTGTGCTTATTTTTATCCAGAGCAGTTCAGTATGTAAAGCCACAGGCGAATCTGTTCGTTTCTTTTGGTCATGGAACCGATAAAATGCGATATCGAATACAGAAAATGGTTGTTGATTCTAAGCTATATATCACTGAGATTATTTCCAAATTTAATTCGTATATTGGTGCAAAAAGCTGGGACGGTTTAAGCGATATGATTGTTTTATGTGCCACGTATGATAAAAAGCCGCTTATTTCTGGCAGATATATAGGGACAAGTTTATATACTCATAGTATAAAGAATATGCCACTTAATTCTTATGGGGAGTTTTTGAAAGGAGTATAGTAGTATGATTGATATTGAAATTCAGAACCTTAGCAAAGTATATGAGAATGTTATTAAGCAAAGTGGATTTCGGAACAGTATTCTCTACCTTTTTCACAGCCAAAAGAAATTGACTGAGGCAATTAATAGCCTTGATTTGCAAGTTATGCATGGTGAGTGTTTAGGAATAGTTGGTGCCAATGGAGCTGGTAAAACAACTTTAATTAAATTAATGTCAGGAATTATTATGCCTACCAGTGGAAGCATAAAAGTATTAGGATATACACCTTTTGAATTGGACATTGAGTTTAAAAAGAAAATTGCTTTTGTTTCAGGACAGAGAAATCAACTCTTTTTTGATCTAACTGCACTGGATTCATTTAATCTTTTGCAAGAGATTTATTGTGTTCAAAAAAAAGCCTTTAAAGCATCTTTAAGTGAATTGACTCATATACTCGAAGTTGATGATTTGCTTGATAGACCTATACGAAATCTTTCCCTTGGAGAAAGAATGAAGATGGAAATCATTGGTGCATTACTCCATGATCCTCAAATTCTCTTTTTAGATGAACCTACTATTGGGCTTGACTGTATAAGCCAAGGCAAACTGAGGCAATATTTGAAAGAAATAAACAAAAAAAGGAATACAACGATTATTTTAACAAGCCATGATTTTTCTGATATTATTGATGTGTGTCAAAGATGTATTGTTTTAAGCCATGGTTATAAGATTTATGATGAAAATATAGAGAAACTGATTAAACGATTTAACACTAAAAAAATAATTACAATATACAATGATAGAAAAATGCGTTCATTTGTTCTTCCGGATTTCTGTAAAATTATAGAAAATAGCGACGACAAATTGGTATTTGCACTTCCGCCGGATAAAGTTGGATATATTTACAATCAGCTTTTTTCACAACAACCCACACTGGATATTTCTATTGAAGACGAGGATATAGCTAGTATCATTAGCAGAGTATACAAACAGGAGGAAATCAGTCTAAATGAGTAAGATGCTGAAGGTGTTAACTACATCTGTTAAAATACATAGTGTTTATAAAGCAAATATTTTTTTTAACATAATTTCTATGTTTACAAGGATATTGTTAGCATTTATTCTTTGGGGCGTAGCGTATGAATCAAATAGCTTAATAGGGGGATATACATATAACCAGATGCTTTTGTACTATATCCTTTCTAGTTTTATTTTGCAATTAGATAAAACAGATATTATTGCGAATTCTATGGCTGAAGAAGTACAAAACGGAAGATTTGCCAAGTATATAATAATGCCGATCAATGTAAAAAATTATTTTCTGTTTTATTCCTTGGGGGATTCTTTTTTGAACTTTTTATTTTCCTTTATTTGTTGCATTGGTTTTATTATATTTTTTGGTCTTCGGTTATCCTTTACAATTACGGCTGCACATTTTTTGGGTTTGTTAGTTGTAATAGTATTAGGTATTTTAATAATGGCTAATATTAATTTTATAATAGGTACACTGGCAATTAAGTATTATGATATTACTGTATTTATGATGGTTAAGGACAATATTTTATCACTGATTACAGGCAGTCTTCTTCCTTTGTCATTATTTCCAAAAGGTATATTGAATATCATGCACTTTTTCCCATTTTACTATATTGGCTATTACCCTGTAAACTTATTAATTACCGGGGACGTGGAATCCATCTTTATGGCTGCTTGTATTCTTACTGTTTGGTTGTTTGTATTGCATTTAGCCGCTACTAGATTGTTTAAGAAATATATCATGAGTTATGAAGGAATTGGATTATGATGAAGAAGAACTTTCGAATAATTTTAATGTTAATAAGACAAAAGCTGATAAGGCAAATGATGCATAAGGAAGTGTTTTTTGGAGGATTTTTTGTTAATCTCTCTCTCTTTATTGTGCAATTGTTATTTTTCAAAATTATATATAGTAATATAAACGTTATTGACGGCTGGACTCAGTATCAGATAATTTTTTTTATTGGTACATACAATCTTATAAATAATATTGCTATGATGTTGTTTTACTTTGGGATCAATAAAATACCACGCCTAATCAGAAGTGGTAAAATGGACTTCTACCTTTTAAAGCCTTGCAATTCATTGCTATATATTAGTTTTGAAAATTTTGATTTTAGTTCGTTTCCTATGGTAATGTTTAGCATAGTTATAATTATATATGCTGCACTGATGGAGAACATTACGCTAACTGCACAGAATATCATTCTATATCTGTGTTTCCTGATTTTGATGTGTATTTTATATTATGATCTTCTGGTTTTAGTTCGTTGTGTCGCATTTTTTACAATAGATATTTCCGGACTGGAGAACGTAGAATGGTCTTTGACTGAGCTTACAATGAAAATTCCGGGGACAGCCTTTAAATCGTTTTTTAAATTGCTTTTTTGCATAATAATCCCATACGGATTGATTTCAACAGTGCCAAGTTATATGTTTTTTCATACAGTTGATTGGAATTCAGTAATTTTGGTGTTAATAATTGTTTTTGTGTTTTCGGCAATCACATATTTTGCATGGAAGTTTTCAGTAAGGCATTATCGTAGTGCCAGCAGTTAACCATCTGCACTTTTATTGAAATTCAAAATAAATGTTGTAACAAGAGATTTTTTTATACAAAAGTAATTGGTAAAGGACGGAAGAAAGTAAAATCAACTATTGGACTCTTTATTTAACTGCAAGGAAGGGGGTGAGAATAATGTACGATCTGGATGAAGCTTATGTGGTGCCAGAAATTGACGACATGGATGATATGTCATTGGCATCAGCTTGGTCGGTTCTGGAATAGTCCACAGTACAGTTACAGGATTCGGCGGAGATAAGGGGAATCGCTATTGAATATTTTGACTTTGGTGTCTAAGAGATTGTAGATACTGGCAAAGAAATCCAGCTTACTCCCTAATATCTACCTCCTTTGCAGCATATATTAAACAAACTGCAATTTCTACTGCATATCCGTGTTCTGTATTAATGACTTTTTCTGAGCAACATGAGATAATATCATTTCTTAGATTAACAACAGAAGAATGGAGTAAGAAACTCCTTTCAAATATACGATTGAGCTGTGACTTTTCCTATGAAATAATTGGCTTTGATTCTAAAAATGCTGAACAAATTCGAAGGTTTTATACTTATATTTACATAAATATAAATGGAAGAACAAAATTATCAAAAAGTAGTATATTTCCTTATCTATTACAATTGGAAGAAATTCAGAAATATGTTGAGCATATTCTACTTAACATCGATTTAAATGTTGAAAAACACATGATAGAACCTGGTTTTTTTGATATAGTTTTTGAAGCTGGATGGCCTGGACTGATTTTTCATGAAGCTTGTGGACACTGTCTTGAGAGTGACAACATTGTTCGGGGTACTTCCATTTTTGGTAAGAAAGATCTGGGCAGAAAAGTCTCAATCCCAGAATTGACCTTAGTGGATGACCCGACTAAAAGATATGGAGGATACTTAGACATTGATGACGAAGGAAACAAATCTATGCCAATAGAACTAATAAAGAATGGATACTTGGCTTCTTTCATAACTGATGAAAAAGGGGCGAATACTCTTTCAACTGAGAACAACGGACATGGTCGAAAGGAAAAGTATTCATCAAAAACACTTCCGCGCATGACAAATACTTTTATTTTCCCTAATGGTATTTGTACAAGAGAGGATATAATTAGTAATATAGATAATGGGATTTATGTAAAAAATTTAGGTGGCGGTAGTGTCAATATTAGTACTGGGGAATTCTGTTTCTATGTTACAGAAGCAGAAAAAATAGAGGGCGGTAAGGTGATTCACCACTTAAACGATCTTATGGTTATTGATAATAGTTTGCATTTTTTAGAGAATATATTTTCGATTGCCAATAATTTGGTAATCGAATCTGGTTTCTGTAAAAAAGAAGGCCAGTGTGTTCCTGTCGGGTGTGGACAGCCAACTATTGCAGTTCACAATGTATACATTCGATGAAGCAGTATCTCGGAGATTAAAGTCATGGCAAAATACACTTAAACACCAAGTGCAACATTGGACCTCCATGATTTGTTCAGATACATGATCACCAAGAACTCAGCTATGCCAGATACGATTATCTAAACAGGATTGAGCTTATTTGTTAATTTTTTAAATAGTGAATTGGATACAAGGGTAGGAGAAAGACGGAAGCTTACCATAGCCAGAGCCTTAATTAAAAATACCCCGGTAATTCATCATTGAACAATGAGGCTACTAAAAAAATACTTTTTTAGTAGCCTCTCCTATTTTTTCTGCTCCTACTTATCAATGTTTTTAGATATGGATCTAACGAAATCCTAGGTTTTTAAAAAAATATCGATCCTTTTAGCAGAACTATTTTTAAGTTCATAAATAATGTGTTTAATTTTAGGATTATTGTTTAGAATTTTTATTATTTCATAATCTTCTGTATTATAGCAATATTCTTTTTTATCGCTGCTCTCCTTTATAAGCTGACATTGATTGTTAGATTCTCCTAATAGATATGACATATTTGTGTTTAACTTATCAGCAATAATTTGCAAAGTTTGAATAGACGGATTGGTTCTTCCGCTTTCTATATCGTTGATATAAGAATGAGATAAATTACATATTTTACCAAACTTTCTTAGGCTATATCCGTTTTCCTTTCTTAAATATTTAACTTTTATACCTAAATTATCTATCATCAGGCTCACCCTTCTATTTTCGTTAATAACGTACATCTATAATAATATCATAAAAAAAATATCATCATACATTATGCATGTACGTTTATATATTACGGAAATTTATGTAACAGTGAGTAAATAAAAGAAATATGTTGATAAAGGTAAAAAAACGGACTATATTAACTTACAACATTATTGCAATCTGTAAATATATAACATACATTTAAGTAAAGGGGATGTCCGGTGAATAAAATACAACTTGGATATATTATAAAAGAACATAGGCTTAAAAAGGGGCTTACTATTAGAGAATTATCAAAAGCAACCAATATATCTGTTGGATTTATTGGCGATATAGAAACTAACAGAAGCAGACCTTCCTATGAAAATTTAGTCAAATTAGTTCGGGTTTTGGAAATACCGATAGAAGATATTTTTAATATTAAAAGGAATAGTTAATTTAAATGCATATTAGTTGCAAAACCGTAGTTACCAAACTATGGGAATACCACTTTGAAGTGGGTTGTATTTTTTGCACTTGATTATTATCATATTACTTAAACAGAAAATTAAAGAAGTCGAAATTAATGTTATCATGTTGAAATTTACTTATGTGTTAAATATTGTAACAGTTTTTATGTTATAAATTATAGCAAAATATGAATTCAAAAATACCTGCAGAAATCAGATTAAAGCTTTAAAACTGATACAAAAATTATTCTGAAATGAGCAGAAAATATTTATCATATAGTAATTCTGGACTAAATAGGTCCCTGTAATATTACACATTTCCTCGCTTTACTGAACATAAGTTACTTATCGTTAAGGAAGGTATATGGTATAGAATTAATAAAAATATGTATATATAATTTTAATTAGAAAGAATCTTTGTAATTATGAATGAATAATATGCAGACTTTGTTTTAAAACCGATACGAAAATTATTCTGAAACGAATAATTTTGTATATAAATTCAGAATTTACGAAATATCAGAAAAATTATTAAAGGGGGAGTTGAATTGAAAAGTAAGAGAATATGGGCAGTAGTAATGGTGGTTGCCTTATTGGCTGTGACCTTGACGGGTTGCGGAGAAGAAACAAAAAAAGCAAATAACCCTGAAGGCGAAAAAACTGAAACGGAAAACAAAATAGACGACGAACAATACATAACAACGACTACAGACGAACCTCAGGCGATTGATCCGTCAAAGAGCAGTGATGTATATTCATCACAGATTTTAAATGAGATAACGGAAGGATTAGCAAGGGTAGAAGTGGATGAAAACGGAACAGATGTTTATAAGCCGGCAGGTGCCGAAAAGTGGGATGTAAGCGATGACGGGCTTGTATGGACATTTCATCTGAGAGATTATAAATGGTCTGACGGGAAAACGGTTACGGCAAAGGATTTCGAATATGGGATTAAAAGAACTGTTGACCCGAAGGTAGCTTCTACCTATGCATTTTTATTATATCCTATAAAAAACGCCCAAGTATGTAATACCGGAGAGAAGCCTTTGGATGAATTGGGAGTTAAAGCGGTAGACGATAAGACCTTGGAAATAACTTTGGAAGGACCATGCGCATATTTTGAAAAATTGCTTGCGTTTAAAACCATGTATCCTCAGAGACAGGACCTTGTGGAAAAATGGGGAGACAAAAGCGGAACCGAAGCTGAGTATACAATATCATGCGGGCCTTTCAAACTAACCGAATGGACCCATAAAAACCAACTTGTTCTGGAGAAAAATGAAAATTATTGGGATAAAGATAATGTTAAGTTAGATAAATTAACGTACAAAGTCGCAACAGATCCTACTACGAGAGCCAATATGCTTTCCAGTGGCCAGTTGGATATGGCTGGAATAACACAGTCGGAATGGGTTGAAAAATTTAAAAAAGATGAAAACTTGAATTATACAAGTCGGTTCCGTGCGACTACCGCATATCAATTTTATAATCAGGAGGATAAACTTTTCAAGAATGCCAATGTAAGAAAAGCATTTTCTTTAGCCATGGACAGAGAAGAAATGGTTGATGTTTTGTACTATGGTGTAGCAGCTCCTGCTTACGGTTTTGTACCGCCTGATATGACTATAGGGGACAAACAATACAGAGAAGTAGTTGAAGAACCCCTGAAAAAATTGGCGGAAGAAAATCCGGATCCAAAGGCACTATTGGTAAAGGGATTAAAAGAGCTTGGAATGGACCCTGATCCGAGTAAAGTAACGATTACCATGTTACAGTCGGGGACAGATGCTAACACCCGAAGATTTGCGGAATATGACCAGCAAGTATATGAAAAGAAACTTGGGATAAACGTTGAAGCGGAGTATGTAGATTGGCCCGTATTCTTGGACAGAACAAACAAAAAAGAATATCAGGTCGCAGGTATGGCGTGGACAGGTGATTATAACGATCCTATGACATTTTTGGATATGTGGGTAACAGGCAGTGGTATGTCACAGGTATCGTGGTCGAATAAAGAATATGATGAATTAATCAAAAAAGCACAAAATAGTTTGGATGATAAAGAAAGACTCGAATGTTTCAAGCGCGCCGAAGAGATTCTGTTATGTGATGATGCTGTCATTTCACCTACGGTATATATGAAAACCAGTACCTTTAAGTATAATTACGTAAAAGGCACCATGAGTCCGTTGTTTGGATCTGGAATGGAATTTAAATATGCATATACTCAAGGCAGAGGAAAATAATTTTTCGGTAGTTTATGCGGCTATTCAGCCGCATAAACTACTTGAATTGTATTTTGATGTATAAATGGAGGAAATAATATGCTCAGATATATTTTAAAGAGAGTTTTATACATGATATTTACATTGTGGGTTGTAATTACCATAACATTTTTTTTGATGCATGCAATGCCGGGAGATCCGTTAGCATCATTGGCTCGGAAATTACCGGAACAAATAAGGATTAACTATTATGCCAAATACGGATTGGATAAAAGTGTTCCCCAGCAATATGTGAGATTTTTGAAGAACGTATTCCATGGGGATTTCGGAGAATCTCTGACATATCCCGGACGAAGTGTTACCGGTACTATAATAAAACATGCTCCCATATCCGGCAGGTTGGGAATTCAGGCTTTGATTATCGGAGTTGCCATAGGTATAATACTTGGAATCGTTGCCGCATTTAAGAGAAATAAATGGCCTGATCATTTGGTTATGTTTATAGCAATATTGGGAGTCTGTCTTCCGAGCTTTGTTTTAGCAGCATTACTCCAATATGTTTTTACCGTCAGGTTTGAATTGCTGCCTACCGCCGGATGGGGAGGTACAAAGTTTACGGTGCTTCCTACCATTGCGTTATGCTTTGGTTCGATAGCAACTTATGCCAGGTATATGAGGTCCAGTGTTCTTGATGTAATAGGACAGGATTATATTTTGACGGCTCAGGCAAAAGGAGTTTCCACGGGAAGCTTGATATGGAAACATATTATAAGAAATGCAATTATTCCGGCTATAACCATTTTGGCACCTCAGATAGCAGGGGTATTTGGAGGTTCTTTTGTTATAGAAAGTATTTTTGCTATTCCGGGTATAGGTTCGGAGTTGGTAGGTTCAATCAATAACAGGGATTTTAGTATGATAATGGGTTTAACCATTTTTTATTGTGCGCTGTATATAGTATCCTTGCTGGTGGTAGATATTTTATATGGTGTTGCCGATCCGAGAATGAGGGTTTCTGCTGATGCTGATAATAAGTAAATTTGTGGTTAATTATATACCATATAAATGATTGGAGGGAAACTCAATGACAGAAATGATAGATGAAAGATTTAAAATCATTGGCTGTGAAGATGCTAACAGCGAGAAGATAGCAAGGCCTACTATAACTTATTGGCAGGATGCTTGGAGAAGGCTGAAAACAAATAAGACGGCAATGGCGGCAATGATAGTACTTATAGTTTTGATTATGATGACAGTAATAGGTCCAACCCTGACTCCATATTCCAGTGATCAGATGATTGTCGAAGACAGAAATAAAGCACCCAGTGCCGAACATTGGTTTGGAACTGATGAACTCGGAAGGGATATATTTACCAGAGTGTGGAAAGGCGGAAGGGTTTCGATGCTCATCGGTGTGTTGGGAGCTTTGGTCGTATCGTTTATAGGATGTATTTATGGCGGGGTTTGTGCTTACCTTGGAGGCAATGTAGACAATATAATGATGAGAATAGTAGAAATATTGGTAAGTGTGCCGTATCTGATAGTAGTTATTTTGATTTCATTGATAACGGAAAGCAAAGGTGTGGGTTCAATACTTATTGCTCTTACTATCACCGGATGGTGTGGAACGGCAAGACTTGTAAGAGGTCAAATACTTCAGATAAAACAGCAGGAATTTATAATGGCAGCCCGTGCTCTCGGAGTAAGCCCGTGGAAAATAATTACAAAGCATTTAATCCCCAATACAATAGGTACAATTATCGTATCTATTACTTTTGATATTCCGGGATTTATATTTTCGGAATCATTTCTAAGTTATATAGGATTGGGTGTTCAATCTCCGAATACCAGTTGGGGCGCTATGGCTTCCGCAGCACAACAAAATTTAATGTTTTATCCATATCAATTATTTTTTCCCGCATTGATGATAGCTTTAACGATGTTGTCGTTTACTTTGTTGGGTGACGGATTGAGAGATGCTCTGGATCCGAGATTAAGACAGTAAGGAGAATGAGAAGATGGAAAGAATATTGGAAGTAAGTAATTTAAGCGTTTCGTTTCATACTTATGCGGGGGAAGTAAAAGCTGTTCGGGGGATAAATTTCTCCTTGGATAAAGGAGAAACATTAGCTCTCGTCGGGGAATCGGGATGCGGAAAAACCGTAACTGCAAAGGCATTGATGAGATTGAATCCGGAGCCTCCGGGAGATATAAAGGAGGGTTCCTCCGTTAAATTCGATGGAGAAGAAGTACTGAATATGTCTAAAGAAAGATTGAAGAAGTTAAGAGGGGCAGAAATCAGTATGATATTTCAGGATCCCATGACATCCTTGAATCCTACTATGAAAATCGGAGATCAGATAGCGGAAAGTTTGAAAATTCATAACAAACTTAATAAAAAAGAATCTTTGGACAGAGCCGCTAAAATGCTGGAAACGGTCAATATACCTGAGCCTAAGGAAAGAATCAATAATTACCCTCATGAATTTTCGGGAGGAATGAGGCAGAGGGTAATGATAGCCATGGCCCTTGCATGCAATCCGAAGATACTTATAGCAGACGAGCCTACCACTGCCCTTGATGTAACGATACAGGCTCAGATTTTGGAATTATTGAAAAATCTTCAGAGTACCATGAATACGGCCATAATCTTGGTAACCCATGACTTAGGTGTTGTGGCAAACTTTGCTGACAGAATAAATGTTATCTATGCAGGACAAATAATTGAGGAAGGTACGACGGAGGAAATTTTTTATGAAGGAGAACATCCGTATACATGGGCTCTTTTGAGTTCGGTTCCGAGATTGGATATAGAGAGTAAAAAGGAGTTGTATTCACTGGGAGGAACTCCGCCTGATTTATTGTTACCGTTGGAAGGCTGTCCTTTTGCTTCCCGATGCAGGTATTGCATGGGGATATGCAGAGAGAAAATGCCTCCGAAAACCGAGATAAGTGAAAACCACAGTGTAACATGCTGGTTGAAGCATCCTTCCGCGCCAAGGATTGAGAAACCGGATCTTTTAAGGAGGGCTCAATAATGGTTAACATGCATGAAGAATTAATCCAAGTCAGCAATTTAAAAAAATATTTTAATGTTGGCAAGAAATCGGTATTAAAAGCGGTTGATGATGTCAGCTTTTCCATAAAGAGGGGAGAAACCTTAGGTTTAGTAGGGGAATCGGGATGCGGGAAGACCACCTGCGGCAGAAGCATTATAGGATTGTATAATATTACCGCCGGTTCCGTAATATACGATGGTGAAAATGTCCACCAACTAAAGAAGGATGAAAAATTAAAATTTAAGAAAAGGGCGCAAATTATATTTCAGGACCCCTATGCTTCATTGGATCCAAGGATGACAATAGGAGATATTATAGGGGAAGGAATGGATGTCCATCAATCCTATAGTGAAAAAGAGCGTACCGAAAAAATACATGAACTATTGGGATTAGTAGGATTAAACAACGAGCATGCCCTGAGGTATCCCCACGAACTTTCGGGAGGGCAAAAACAAAGAATAGGGATAGCCCGTGCTCTTTCGGTAGAACCGGAATTTATTGTATGTGATGAGCCTATTTCGGCGTTGGATGTTTCCATTCAAGCTCAAATAGTAAACTTGCTTATACACTTACAGGAGAATTTAGGATTAACATACTTGTTTATATCACATGATTTAGCCATGGTAAAACATATTTCGGACAGAGTAGGCGTTATGTACTTAGGGTCTATAGTTGAAATATCGGAAAATACAAATTTATACAAGAAACCTTTACATCCCTATACTCAGGCTTTAATATCAGCCATAAACATACCGGATCCGGGCATTGAAGCAAAGAGGAAGAGAATTAAATTGGAAGGAGAAGTTCCAAGCCCGATAAATACTAAGCCGGGCTGTAAATTTGCAAGCAGATGCAGGTATGTAAAAGATATTTGCAGGGAAAAAGCGCCTGAATTGAAAGAGGTAGGAAGAGATCATTATGTTGCGTGCTATTTAGTATAAAACTTCGTACTCTATTATTAATAGCATACCCTCATAAATATAATATAGCTCTTATTTATGTATTATTATACAAAATAAGAGCTACATGATATGAATGTTTTGATAAAGGGGCAGGTGAAACCATTGAAAAAGGCTAATTTTCAGTGGTTCCACCTGCCCCTTGTTAATAGATATTATATGGTATGTCAATGATATTGACAAAAGCGAATAATTGATATACTATCAGAAAATAGTGAGAAATTTAAATTTGGAGCAGATAAGATGAAGCATGACACAGTAAATAAATATAATCTTGCGGAAGGTGTAATTTGGCAACAAATACTGATTTTCTTTTTTCCGATTTTATTCGGGACTTTCTTTCAGCAACTGTATAATACAGTCGATGCTATAGTTGTGGGAAGATTTGTCGGCAAAGAAGCATTATCGGCAGTGGGGGGAACAACCGGCACACTTATAAATTTATTGGTTAATTTTTTTGTTGGGATATCTTCCGGAGCGACAGTCATTATCTCACAGTATTACGGTGCCAAAAAACGTGAAGATTTAAACACTGCCGTTCATACCGCTATAGGCATGGCAGTAATAGGAGGAGCTTTTATCATGGTAGTGGGGTTTTTAGCATCCCCAATTGCATTAAGGGCTATGAATACACCGTCCGATGTCATTGAATATTCAATAATTTATATACGAATATATTTTACGGGTATGATAGCAAACTTGATATATAATATGGGTTCCGGAATTCTCCGTGCAGTGGGAGATTCTAAGCGTCCTTTATATTTTTTGATCGTAAGCTGCTTTGTAAATATAGTACTGGATTTATTGTTTGTTATAGTATTTGGATGGGGAGTTCATGGTGTTGCAATAGCTACTGTTTTGTCACAGTGCGTAAGTGCTGTGCTGATACTTTTGGCCTTGTCAAAAACAGATGAATCCTATCAAATTCAATTTAACAATATAAAGATACATGGAGATAAACTTGATCAAATTTTTAAAATAGGTTTACCGGCAGGATTGCAGTCAGTTATGTACAGTATAGCAAATATGGCTATTCAAGTATGCATAAATTCATTTGGTACTGATACTGTGGCTGCATGGACGGCATTCAGTAAAATTGACGGATTATTTTGGATGATGATGGGTGCATTTGGAGTATCAATAACAACCTTTGTGGGACAGAATTACGGGGCTGAAAAGATGGACCGTGTTAAAAAAGGAGTCCGCCAATGTTTGAGTATGTGTATGCTTTCAGCCGTTATTTTAAGTATGGTGCTGTATTTTGCCGGGCAATATATATATTTGATGTTTACGGCAGATACAGCAGTCATTGAAAAGGGGATGGAAATTTTAAGATTTTTGGTGCCGACTTATTTTACATTTGTATTTATAGAAATATTGTCCGGTGCCTTGCGTGGAATGGGGAATTCATTAGTTCCGATGCTCATTACTTGTCTTGGAGTTTGCGGGCTGAGGATTGTTTGGATATTTTGTGCAGTTCCGATCAAGCCGGATATTAAGACCGTTGTTTTTAGTTATCCTCTTAGTTGGATTGTGACATCTGTTTTATTTATATTTTATTACAGACATTTTGTGAAAAAGATTAAAAGTCAAGCTGCTGCATAATTATGATGAATACATAAAAATGCAGAACTGAAATCAAAACTTTATATGTAAGGGATAAATAGAGAGCACTGAAAAAATATTTTTTCAGTGCTCTCTGTTTATTTTTTTATCAATTAACTATTTAATCGTTTTAATTGGTACTGGTATATGTACATTAGTTTGTACAGGTAATGCTTATTATCATAAAAATCAGACTAAAAAATTATACAGAAAATAATTTAAACAGAAAAGTTAGTGGCAAGGCATATACCGGTTTAATGATACATATCTCAATAATGATAAAAAGAATGCAGTTAAAGGGGGAAATATACATTTTCAATATAAATTATGAATATATTCAGAATACAGAGGAATATAAAATATCCAGGAAAGTTGTAGAGAGAATTGAGAAAAAGTTCATCATAACTGTATCTGAAAAAGATATGGAATATATTGTTCTTCATCTAATATGAACTTTTGTACGAGATAAAGTAATATAGAAAATCTATACTTTATGAAAGGGGAACTTTTATGTTAAAAGATCTGCTTAAAAGGGATGTAATCGAACTAAAGGTTGAATGTAAAGATTGGAAGGAGGCTATAAGAAAGGGAACTCAAAATTTGATTGATAAAGGATTTATTGAAGAAAGTTATACTGAAGCGATATTTGAAAGCTTTAAAGAAAATGGACCTTATATGGTAATAGGCCCCGGAATCGTCTTAGCTCATGCTCGACCGGAGGACGGAGTTAATCAGCTATGTATGAGTTTGACTACTTTAAAAGAAGGAATAAATTTCGGCAATAAAACTAATGACCCGGTAAAACTCATAATTACTTTCGGCGCAATAGATAATAAAAGCCACTTGGAGGCTTTATCTCAATTGATGGAATTATTCATGAATGATAATGACATTAATAAAATTATATCTTCAACAACGAAGGATGATGTATTGGATATAATCTACAAATATTCAAAGTAACAGATTTATAAGAAATTCGGAAGGAGGTGAAAACATGAAGAAGATTTTAGTATGTTGCAGTACAGGTCTTGGCAGCAGCTTTATGATAGAGATGAATATCAAAAAAGTACTAAATGAATTAGGGATAAAGGGTATAGAAGTGAGCCATTCTGATTTGTCATCTGCTTCTGCATCCGGTGCAGATATATTTGTTGGTACAAGGGATATAGCCAACAATTTGAAACCTCTCGGAGATACCATCTTATTAAATAATATGATTGATATGAATGAACTGAGGGATAAATTGACGTTAATGTTAAAAGGGAAAGGCATGATTTAGTAAAAAATATAACAAAGGGGGTTATTTAATGTTAAAACTGATTTTGGACATATTAAGTGTGCCTGCAATTTTGGTTGGACTAATAGCACTTATTGGTTTAATATTACAGAAGAAATCAGCTTCTGATACATTGAAGGGGACAATTAAAACGGTCTTAGGATTCTTAGTACTAAGCGGAGGAGCAGGAATTGCCGAAAAATCCTTAGGTTATTTTGGAACTATATTTCAAGAGGCCTTTAATGTACAGGGGGTAGTGCCTCACAATGAAGCTGTAGTAGCTTTGGCTTTAGAGACCTATGGGACCAGTACAGCTCTGATAATGGCCTTTGGGATGTTAGCTAATATACTTATAGCCAGATATACAAAACTTAAATATATATTTTTAACCGGACATCATACATTATATATGGCAGCTATGATATCCGTGATTCTTGTAGTCGGAGGTTTAGAAGGAGTTACCCTTATAATAGTAGGTTCAATAATACTTGGATTTGTTATGGCGTTTTTCCCTGCAATTGCTCAGCCGACTATGCGAAAGATTACCGGTACTGATGATGTAGCCTTTGGACATTTTGGTACCGTTGGATACGTACTATCTGCTTGGGTAGGAAAGGTGTTAGGTAAGAATTCCAAATCCACAGAGGAAATGGAATTTTCTCAAAAGCTTGGTTTCATGCGTGACAGTTCCGTAGCCATATCTTTAGTAATGGGCGTACTGTATATCATAGTTGCTATTGCTTCTGGGCATAAATTTATAAATACATTGAGCGGGGGACAAAACTACATTTTATTTGCCGTACTACAGGCTATAACCTTTGCAGGAGGAGTATATATAATACTTCAGGGTGTAAGGCTAATATTGGCGGAGATAGTACCTGCATTTAGAGGTATATCGGAAAAATTGGTACCTGATGCAAAACCGGCATTGGATTGCCCTGTAGTATTCCCGTATGCGTCTAATGCGGTATTAATCGGATTCCTATCGAGCTTTTTAGGTGGTATAGTTGGAATGTTAATATTGATTGGATTAAAAACTACAATAATATTGCCTGGAGTCGTTCCTCATTTTTTCTGTGGCGCAACGGCTGGAGTATTCGGTAACGCAACAGGAGGTAAAAGAGGGGCTTTCTGGGGCTCTTTTGCTCATGGACTTCTGATAACATTCTTGCCGGTATTGTTGATGCCGGTATTGGGAAATTTAGGATTTGCCAACACTACTTTTAGTGATGCTGATTTTGGAGTAGTAGGTATTATATTAGGCAATATTGTGAAGTTGTTTATAAAATAAAAGGTAGATTTTTCTACCTTTTATTTAAATACAGGAGGTTGCAATGAATAAAGAGAAATTAACACAGTTAAAGAAAATAGCCCTTTGCATCAGAAAAGCTGAATATAAAGGGAATAAGCACGAAAGTCATAGAAATGCCGACAATAAAACCTTTAGATATAGAACTAATTTTGCAGACGCAAAGAAAATTAAAGGCATAGTTGTAGCAGAAGACCATTTTAAATATGGTGGTCTGTATAGTGCTATATCGGAAGTGGTTGTGGATAAATATCCGTGTAATATAAAGCCGGTTAGCGTAGACGATACCTTCGGAGAATCGGGAAAGTCTGATGAATTGTATGAAAAGTATGGATTAACGGAGGAAAATATTATATCTAAAGCTTTAGATATACTGGAAGTATAAACTTTAGCAACACTCCGGAAATTAGAATTATTCTATTGTTTTTTTTATTAACTTAATATAATATATATGTAAAGAAATCTTCAGGGCGGGGTGAAATTCCTCACCGGCGGTGACAGTCCGCGAACCGTTTTTACGGCTGATTCGGTGAAATTCCGAAACCGGCAGTTATAGTCTGAATGGAAGAAGATGGCTTAAATTAAGAGCTATTTTATATGCCCCAAAGATCTGGGGTATTTTTATGCCCTGACAAAAATATTATTTTGGAGGGATTTATATGAGAAGTTATAAAAAAACAAGGATGAATGTAAATACTAAGAATATTGTCAGAATTGCCATGTTGGCTGCAGTAGCCGTAGGTTTAATGTTTTTTAAGGTTCCGGTAGTGTTTATGGCTCCAGGTTTTATGAAACTTGATATAAGCGATGTGCCTGTTTTAATATCAGGATTTGCTATGGGTCCAATTTCTGGTGTAATCGTATCACTATTAAAAAATTTGTTGAACATGCTAATAGAAGGTAGTACTACCGGAGGTATTGGAGAGCTTACCAACTTTATTATCGGTTCATCTTTTGTTTTAGCATCATCAATTATATACCGTAAAAGCAAAACAATTCATAGAGCTATCTTGAGTTTGGTTGTCGGAATTTTGTTTATGACTCTATTGGCTTCATTAAGCAATTATTATATTATATTTCCGTTGTATGGCAAAGTAATGATTCCTATAGAAAAGATAATTGAAATGGGCAGTGCCATAAGCTCTCGGGTTGTGGATTTAAAAACAATGATTATATATACAGTGGTGCCATTTAATTTATTAAAAGGAACTGTAAATGCCTTGGTAACATTTTTGCTATATAAGAGAATATCTCCTTTGCTAAAGGATTAGTACATTGTTTTTATTTAATAATAAAAATTCAAGGTGATATTTTTTGAATTAATAATTGATAATTTATAGTTTATAATTTTACAGACTGAGAAAATAAACTTAAAATATAATTTAAACTTAATATTATAGAATTTGTAAAATTCTTAATCTATAATATAAAACGAAAACATTTCGAGTTTATTTAAATAAAAACTCGAAATGTTTTTGTTTAGAATCTGAGAGGAAAGCTCTAATTACCTTAAAATATGCTTTCAGTAAAATGGGCTTAATATATCATTGTTTCAATGAAAGCTCTTTTTAAAAAGTATTTTATCCTGCAATCACATAGTCATAAAGCCTACTCACTGCATTCCAATCAACTACATTCCAAAAGGCCTTTACGTAGTCTGGACGGAGATTTTTATATTTAAGATAATATGCATGTTCCCACACATCTATTCCCAGAATCGGTATAAAACTACTGTCCTCTATGAGTGGATTATCCTGGTTAGGAGAAGAGCTGACATTAAGCTTTCCATCCTTATCTGTACTAAGCCATGCCCAGCCTGAACCGAACCGGCTTATTGCAGCAGCAGAAAGATGCATACGCATATCTTCTACACTGCCGAAGTCCTCTTTGATCTTTTTTTCCAGCTCTCCCCTGGGGTTTCCTCCGCCATTAGGAGATATTGTACTAAAATACAGGTTATGGTTGTAAAACCCTCCGCCATTATTTCTTATTGCAGTTCTTAGTGTGGTATCAGCGATAACATCAAGGTTTTTTAAAATTTCTTCAATGCTTTTACCAGACAGTTCCGGCACCTTCTCAACTGCAGCATTTAAATTTGCCGTATAAGTAGCATGATGCTTACTATAATGTGTAATCATTGTCAATTTGTCAATATGTGGTTCAAGGGCTCCAAACCCATAACTTAATTCTATTTGTTTAAACATTTCAAATCCTCCTTTTTAATTCTTAATTTCTTTCTTTATAACAGACTTGTCGATTCTTTTTTTGATTTAAGTGATACAGGAACAAATCGTTTTAGATTAAATCACAGATATCTGCTAAATTAATATGTGTTGTACTTTATCTCAATTATACCCATTCCCGAAAGAAATTAATGCTAATTTGGATTTAAAAGAAAAAAATTCAAAAAATTTCTTGATAAATGCCCAATACAATGAAGGAATAGGCATCTGGTCATCAATTTAAAAGAATAAATCAGAATTTTAGGTATAACGTTCAATAAGTAATTTAAAATTGTCTCTGATATAATAATTAAATCTACAACTGTATAATGCAGATTTAAAGTATTTTTAACATTAAATTTTTATAAAGTTCATGTATATTTGCGGTATAAGTCTTCATTACTTATTGAAGACATAATGAATTAAAAATTGAATATTCTTATACATTATGATATAATTTTAAAAACATAATGACATATGCTAAACATTATTAATTATAAAGAGGAGTTGATATTATGTTTAGTAATATGAAGGAGAGTTGGAGGGAATACGTAAAAACAAAGAAAGTATCGGAAAATGTAAGAAATGTTATATTGGAATCATGGAGAAGATGCGAAAAAATGGGAGTAAACTATATGTGGGGAAGAGGTACAAGGGTTTCGGATGCGTGGCTTAAAGAAAGTATATCCAGAAAAACAGAATTGATAAACCTTACACGGCCTATTTTGGAAAACGTTTACTCAATGGTGAAAAGTACAAGTTACAGTGTTGTTTTAACTGATGAAAAGGGAGTTATTATAGATTTGATAATAAACAATGATATAAAGGATATTCATGATAATTTAAACTTTGTAAAGGGTTCTCTGTGGGATGAAAAAAGCGTAGGGACTAATGCCATAGGCACATGTCTTGCAATTGACAAACCTATGCAGGTTATAGGAGCAGAACATTATTGTGAATATCACCATAGATGGACCTGTTCTGCGGCTCCCATACATAACAGCAAGGGAGAAATAATAGGATGCTTTGATATATCAGGCAGAGCAGAGGATGTTCAAACTCACACTTTTGCTATAGCGGTTTCCAGTGCCAATTGTATAGAAAAACAGCTTGCCATATCAGAATCTTATCATCTGGTGGATACTACCTTTGATTCCATAATGGATGGAATAATGGTGGTTGACAGCAATTTAAAAGTTATAAGGATTAACAATAAGGTTAAAGATATATTTGACATGGAGGAAAGTGATATATTAAATACCAAGTTTGATAAAGTCTTTAAACTAATTGATATTAAGAATAATATATTTATAGCTAAGGAGAAGATGAGTATTTTTGACTTTACAATTTCCATCGGAAATAAAAAAGTTGAATGTTCCTTGAATATTTCTCCTATTTTGGCAGGAGACGAGGTAGCGGCGGCAGTAATTTTTATCAGAGAAGCAAAACATGTGAGAAAAGAGGTAAGCAAATTAGCAGGTTTTAATGCAAATTATACCTTTAACAGTATAATTACTGAGGATAGCAAAATGAAGGAGCTTATAAGTACAGCAAAAAAAGTATCAAAGACAAATTGTCCCATTCTAATTGAGGGAGAGAGTGGTACGGGAAAGGAGCTGTACGCTCAGTCCATACACAATGAAAGCCATAGAAGAAATGGCCCTTTTATTGCGATTAATTGTTCTGCTATTCCAAAGGAACTGTTTGAAAGCGAGTTATTCGGCTATGAAAGCGGCTCTTTTACGGGAGCAGTAAGGGGAGGAAAACCCGGAAAATTTGAATTAGCTAACGGAGGTACAATTTTTCTGGATGAAATAGGAGAAATTCCTTTGGAGGTCCAGCCGAAACTTTTGAGAGTTCTGGATAACAATAAAATTATGAGAATTGGAAGTTTTTATGAAAGGGATTTGGATGTCAGAGTTATATCTGCAACCAACAGAAATTTGGCAGATGAGATTTCAAAGGGTTCTTTCAGGCAGGATCTTTATTTCAGGCTCAATGTAATTAATTTAAAAATACCGCCTTTAAGAAATAGAAAAAATGACATAATAGTTCTTGCAAGATATTTTTTAGAGGATCTTAACAGAGAAAATAGTATGCAGAAATATTTTTCCAAATCCTTTGAAGAAACATTAAAAAATCATTTCTGGAGCGGAAATGTGAGGGAATTGAAAAATATTATTCAGCGGGCATACTACACCTCTGACAGACAAGTGATCAACAGTACAGTATTTTATAAGGACAATGCCGAATTTATTAAAAGTTCTGAGAAATCACCCTCTTTTAATTTGAAAGATATAGAAAAAGACAGTATAAAGCAGGCTCTTGCAGCTAATAATTTTAATGTTTTAAGGGCTGCCAATGATTTAAATATAAGTAAGGCTACTATTTACAGAAAAATAAAAATGTACAGTATTGATTTGAGAAGTATAGGCAAATCTATATAACAATATTTTTAATAGATATTATGGATGTCTCAAAATGAGACTTCATATTTACACCTGCAGACAAATTCATAGGAATTTATTATATTAATACAAAAAGGAATCTCAAAATGAAACTTTAGTCTCATTTTGAGATTCCTTTTTTGTATGTATTAATAAAAAATAAATTGCAACGATTCTAACAGAGCTTCAAAACATTAAAATTAAGGGATTTAACAAAAATTTTTTAAGTTTAAAAATCTGGCATAAAATGTGCTTTGTATTTAAGATGACAATGATAAATAGAAAGGAGAATTTATACGAAGAGATTTATTATTGAGTTTGGGCCGGGAGTGGATTTTCGCAGGATAATATAAATGATAGCGTATTCATCAAAACAACTGTTGCCGTTACAAGGCCTGATGAAGTCAAAACGGAAGAAATAGAAAAATACTTTCCTATAGGGAAAGTAACAGTACATGCTGTTAATGGAGGGCTGAAAACGGAAGGCCTTTATTTCACTAAGCTTGGAGATAAAGATGATTCAATTGAGGCCGCCATAGCATGTGTGGAAGTAAAAATAAAATAATGATGGGAGGTAGTATTTTGAAAATAACAGATGCTCAATTGAAAAGTATGTATTTGACCATGTTAAAGATTAGAAAATTTGAGACAAGGGCAATGGATAAATTTGCTGAAGGTAAGATTCCCGGATTTGTTCATCTTTATATAGGAGAAGAGGCTGTTGCAACAGGAGCTTGTGCTAATCTCAGAGAAGACGATTACATTACAAGTACTCATAGAGGACATGGCCATATTATAGCCAAGGGCGGAGAATTGAATTATATGATGGCAGAACTTTTTGGGAAGGAAACAGGATATGGAAGAGGAAAAGGCGGGTCAATGCATATTGCCGATGCATCAAAAGGTATACTTGGTGCAAACGGTATTGTAGGTGCAGGACATAATATAGCAGTGGGAGCGGGTTTTGCTGCTCAGTATAAAGGAACTGATCAGGTTTGTGTTTGCTTTTTTGGAGATGGTTCTACAAACCAGAGTACATTCCATGAATCTATGAATTTAGCAAGTATTTGGAAACTTCCCGTTATATTTGTATGTGAAAATAACGGTTACGGAATTTCTGTAAGTCAGAAAAGACATCAGGCAATTACTGATGTTTCCGTAAGAGCAACAGCATACAATATGCCTGGAGTAACAGTAGACGGCAATGATGTATTTGCAGTTTATGAGGCTGTAGGGGAAGCAGTTGCACGGGCAAGGAAAGGACAGGGGCCAAGTTTGATCGAATGTAAAACTTACAGATGGAGAGGACATTTTGAAGGGGACCCAACTGTATACAGACCAGAAGGCGAACTGGAAGCTTGGAAGAAGAAAGATCCTATACCAAGATTAGAAAAATATCTTATGGAAAATGACATAATGACGGAAGATGAAATTAAAACGTTGAACGCAGATGTTGATAAGATGATAGATGATGCTAACGAATTTGCAGATAAGAGCAAAATACCTGCCTTGGAATCAGCTTTGGAAGATGTTTATACTGATATAGTTGAGGAGGGAAGAGTAAGATGAAAAAGATGACCTATGCAGAAGGAATAAGAGAAGGAATGAGAAAGAAAATGTTGGAAGATCCCAATGTGTTTATCTTCGGAGAAGATGTGGGAAAATTCGGCGGATGTTTTGGAGTCACGATGGGAATGTTTGATGAATTTGGAGATAAAAGAGTAAGAGATACACCTATTTCAGAAGGGGCAATCATTGGAACTGCTGTAGGGTCTGCGGCATGCGGACTGAGACCTATAGCAGAACTTATGTTTATGGATTTCGTTACAGTAGGTATGGACCAAATTGTAAATCAAGCTGCGAAATTAAGATATATGACAGGAGGAAAAATTACTCTTCCTATAGTTATACGACTTCCGGAAGGAGGAGGAGTAAGTGCTGCTGCACAGCATTCCCAATCCTTAGAAGCATGGCTTACTCATGTCCCTGGGCTTAAAGTTGTATATCCCTCTAATGCCCGGGATGCCTATGGGCTGATGATTTCGGCAATAGAAGATGATAATCCTGTAATCTATATTGAAAACAAAACATTATATGCAACTAAAAGTGAAGTAGAAGATGAACTGAAAATAGTACCCTTAGGAAAAGCTTCCGTTAAAAAGGAGGGAACAGATGTAACTATAATAACTTATGGACGACAGGTCTTCAATTCTTTAAAAGCGTCTGAAGACCTTGCTAAAGATGGAATAAATGCAGAGGTTATCGATTTAAGGTCTCTTTATCCCTTTGACATTGAAACAATATTTAAGTCTGTGGGCAAAACCCACAAGGTTGTAATAGTAAGTGAGGAGGTAAAAAGGGGAGCTTTTACCGGAGAAATTGCTTCAATTATTGCTGAAGAATGTTTCTATGAATGTGATGCTCCAATAAAAAGAGTTGGTTCCCTTAATACTCCAATTCCATTTGCCTCCAATCTGGAAAATTATGTTCTTCCAAATGATAGAGACATAGTAATTGCTGTTAAATCATTGTTTTAACAAAGTTGTTTAGGGGCATTGATATAATTCTATATCAATGCTCCAGTTCAATATGGAGGTGGAAAATGCTTACTACCATCGGAATAATAGCAAATCCTGCTTCCGGAAAGGATATAAGGAGACTTGTATCCCATGCTACCGTAATAGATAACAATGAAAAAATAAATATTGTGGAAAGAATCATATTGGGAGCTCAAGCTTTCGGAGTAGAAAGAGTTTATATGATGCCTGATTCCTACAATATAGGTTATAGAGTTGAGGATAGCCTCAACACGTGTAACGAACTGAAATGTGATATTAATGTAATAAATATGCTGAATTGTGATAGCATAGAGGACACCATATGTGCTACAAAATTTATGGAACAAAACAAAGTAGGATGTATTGTAACTTTAGGAGGTGACGGTACTAACAGGGCTGTTGCGAAAGCAGTTGAGAATACACCTTTAATAACTATTTCGACAGGTACAAACAATGTGTATCCGGTTATGATGGAAGGGACTATAGCAGGAATGGCTGCAGCAGTAGTTGCTTCCCATAAATTTGATGAAAGGCTGTTTACAATTAAGGATAAAAGAATAGAAATATATGAAGATGAAGCCTTAAAGGACATTGCTTTGATAGATGCAGTTATATCAAAAGATGTCTATGTAGGTTCAAAAGCCATATGGAACATTGAAAATATTGAAAAAATATTTGTGACGAGAAGCCATCCTGCTTCAATAGGTTTTTCATCTGTTGTGGGCTGCAGGAAGATAATACTTCCTAAAGATGATTTCGGGGCATTTATAAACATTAATTCTAAAGGTTCTCAAATTGTCGCTCCCGTTGCAGCAGGAGTATTAAATTTAATTTTTACAGAAGAACCTGTTATTCTTAAATTAAATGATGAATTTAGATATATTTCGTCAGGCAGAGGGACTATTGCTTTAGATGGAGAAAGAGAAATAGAATTTTCAAAGAATCAGAATTTCATATTCAAAATCACCCGTAAAGGTCCACAGCATGTAGATGCGGTAAAAGCATTGGAAGTAGCACAAAATAAAGGCTTTTTTCTTGCAGGGAATTCTTCAATTTGTTCTATTGTCAGAGAAGGAAAAATTGAAGGAACATATAACTAATATTAAGGAGGAACAACATGGCAGAATTAGTATTGATGCCCAAAATGGGATTAACAATGACAGAGGGATTTTTAACTAACTGGAAAAAATCTGAAGGAGACATAGTAACAAAGGGAGATACACTCTTTGAAGTAGAAACAGATAAATTGACAAATGAATATAAATCAACAGTTTCAGGAGTATTAAGAAAAATAATTATTAAAGAAGGTACTGTAAAGGTGCTTGAACCGGTGGCGATAATAGCTGAAACAGGTGAAGATATCTCGGGTTTATTGAAAAAATTAGGAGAAAATACTCAGCCGGATACTCCTAATCTTAAACCGAAAACAGTATCAAAGGAAAGCGGAAAATCTGTAGTTTCCAATAGAGAGAGAGTAAAAATTTCTCCGAGAGCTAAGAAAATAGCCAAGGAATTAAATGTTGATATTTCATTAGTAAAAGGTACAGGACCTGAAAACAGCATAACTGAGGATGACATCAGAAATTATTCGGAAAATAAAAAAAGTACTAATAAAAAGGTATCGCCTACGGCAACGGTAGTTGCGGAACAATTGAATGTTGACATAGACAAGATTCAAAAAGATACGAGAATTATGAAAGACGATGTCATTAAGTTTAAACTCAGTGAGGAACTTGCCAAATATGCAGACCCCAAGGAATCAAGAAAGCCTATGAACACAATGAGAAAGGTAATCGGAAAAAGAATGTTGGAAAGTGTACAGACTTCTCCTACGGTAAATTACAATATAAAAGTAGATACAAGTGCATTAAAGCATATTAGAGAGGAACTTAAAGCTACGCTGAAGGTTTCATATACGGATATTTTGGTTAAAATCGTATCCAAAACCTTGCTGAAATTTCCTCTTTTAAATAGCTCCATAGACGGCAATGAGATTATTATAAGAAATTACGTGAACATGGGTGTAGCAGTTGCCCTTCATGAGGGACTCCTTGTTCCGGTAATAAAATATGCCAACGTTAAAGGATTAAAGGAAATTTCGGGGGAACTTAAAGAGTTGGCAGAGAAGGCAAAAAACAATGAACTGACTCCTGACGAACTTTCGGGAGGAACATTTACTATCAGCAACCTTGGCATGTTTGGAATTGAATTATTTACACCTATTATAAATCAGCCGGAGGTGGCGATATTGGGTGTAAATACGATTAATGAAGAAGCAAAAGTGATAAACGGCCAATTGGTGATTAAACCTATAATGAACCTGAGTTTGACTGCAGATCACAGGGTTATAGACGGAGCGGCAGCCGCAGCATTTATGGCAAAGCTAAAAGAATATATAGAGAAGCCGGGACTTCTTTTAATTTAAGGAGGTAGCTTAATGAAGATAGTAATTATGGGCGGGGGACCGGGAGGGTATGTGGCAGCTATAAGAGCTGCTCAGCTTGGTGCCGAGGTGACAATAATCGAGAAAGAACATTTTGGCGGGACCTGTTTGAACAAAGGGTGTATACCTACCAAGGTTCTGCTTCATACTACTGAACAGCTTGAAATGATAAAAAAAGATTATAATGAAATGGGTATAAGGGTATCAGATATAGGGGTGGATTGGAGACGGTTACAAGAGAGAAAAGAAAAGATAGTAGGAAGACTTGTAAGAGGAGTAGAAGGACTCCTGAGTAACAACAAAATTGTAAAAATAGAGGGAGAAGGAAGTTTTGTAAATAAAAATAAGATATCCGTAAAGATGAAGGATGGTACAAAAACATCAGCAGACTTTGATTATGCTATAATAGCTACAGGTTCGAAACCGGTAATAATTCCTTTACCGGGAGTAAATCTTCCTGGAGTTATAACTAGTGACGAAGCCCTTTCGCTATCGAAAGTACCAAAGAGTATGGTAATAATTGGCGGAGGAGTCATAGGAGCAGAATTTGCCGCTGTTTACAATGCCTTAGGCTGTAAAGTTATAATTGTGGAAATGCTTGATAACATAGTTGCCAATATGGATAAAGATATAGTTCAGCCTTTGAAAGATAAATTTATTAAAAACGGTGTGGAAATCCATACGGGTACGAAGGTAGTTTCTATTTCAGAATCAAATGAAGGATTGTCCGTAAATACAGTATCATATCAGGGAGAAGCTTCTTTTATAGGTGAAAAGGTGCTTCTGTCCATAGGAAGAAAACCCGCAACAGATAGCATGGGACTGGAAAATCTTAATGTGAAAACCGAAAGAGGGGCTATTGTAGTAAATAAAAATATGAGGACGGATACAGATAATATATATGCCATCGGAGACTGTACAGGAGGCGTCATGCTTGCTCATGCAGCTTCGGCGGAAGGAATCGTTGCCGCTGAATCTATAATTGGTAAAAAACCACAGATAGATTTTAGAACCATACCTTACTGTGTTTACACAAAACCTGAACTGGCAGGGGTGGGACTTACGGAAGAACAAGCCAAGACAAAGGGATATGAAATTAAAACGGGAATGTTTCCCATGTATATAAACGGTAAGGCTATAATAGAGGGAGAAACTGATGGTATTGTAAAATATATTGCCGATGCTCAAACAGGAGAAATACTTGGGTTTCATATGGCAGGGCCGAGAGCTACGGACCTTATTGTGGAAGGATCACTTGCCATCAGACTTGAAGCTACTGTTGATGAAATAACATCAACGATACATGCCCATCCTACAATAGGAGAAGCTCTTCAGGAAGCAGCTCATGCAGTTCACGGAAATGCAATTCACATTCCAAGATAAAAATAATTATTAAGGCGTTCTAATAGCAATAGAAATTAGAATGCCTTAATTTTTTGTTCGCTTAGCTTGATATTTATTTTTCTGTTTTTTTGTGTTATGATATTTCTAATTAAGGAATTGAACCATATTTTGGTGAATTATACCTATATTACTGAAGGAGGATTATCTATGAATAGTGATTTATCCCATCTTATCCTGAGGGAAACAGCGCTGAAGGACGGAAAAAAGTTAACAGTAAGAATACCTGAAGTTGAAGATGCAGAGGAGATGGTGGAATACTGTAACACGGTAGGAGGAGAAAGCGACAATTTAACCTTTGGCAAGAATGAATTTCATCTTAACGTTGAACAGGAAGAAGAGTATATAAGAAATTTAAAGAACAATCAAAATTCCCTTACGATATTGGGGATTGTAGATAATACCATTGTGAGCATGGCCAATATTGTTGGCTTGAAGAAGAAAAGGTTTGTTCATAACAGCGAAATAGGTATTTCAGTAAGAAAGGATTATTGGAAAAACGGTATAGGAAGTATAATGATGGAGGAATTAATAAAATTTGCAAAGGAAAAGGGAATGAGAAATATAAGCCTCGGAGTCAGGGCGGACAACAAAAATGCCATAAAGTTATATGAAAAATTTGGATTTCAGCAAGTAGGTTTACATAAAGATTACTTTAATATAAATGGAGTTTTCTATGATGAAATATTAATGGACCTGTACATTTAAATTAATCTGGGATTAAATATAAACATGAGATTAAAGTTAATTTACTGTGGACAAGGGTACAGGCATTTTGTCCACATATATAATGAGGTGGATAATTAGATGAAAAAAGTAGTTATAGCCGGTACTCACAGCGGTTGCGGGAAGACTACGGTAAGCTTGGGAATAATGGCAGCTTTTACGAAAAAAGGGAAAAAAGTTTCGCCTTTTAAGGTGGGACCTGATTATATAGATCCTGGCTTTCATCAATTTGTTACGGGAAATTTTTCGTATAATTTAGATAGTTATCTTTTAGACAGTGACACTATAAGGTATCTGTTCAACAAAAGTACATGCGGAACTGATATAAGTATTATTGAAGGCGTAATGGGAATGTACGACGGGTTTGGAACGGAAAAGGATAATGGGAGTACTGCCCATGTGGCTAAAATTATTAAGGCGCCGGTAGTGCTGGTAGTTGAAGCTAAGGCAATGTCTTCAAGTGTAGCAGCCCTTATAATGGGTTATATGATGTATGATAGAGATGTAGAGATTAAAGGAGTGATTTTTAATCAGGTTTCAGGTCAAAAGCATTATGACATGTTGAAGTCAATTGTTGAAAGAGAGCTAAAAATAAAATGCTTGGGATATCTTCCGAATAAAGAAGACATATCCTTGAAAAGCAGGCATTTAGGCCTAATCCCTGCTCAGGAAGCAAAAGAATTAAACAAAAAAGTAGATAGACTGGCAGAATTTACAGAGGATTATGTTGATTTGGATGCCTTAGAAGATATAGCAAATGCAGAGGACCTTAAACCCGTAAATAATCCTGCCGAAAGTATTATGTCTGAATATAAAGGCCTTAAAATAGGAGTTGCTATGGATAAAGCCTTTAGTTTTTATTACCATCATAACTTACAGTTGATGGAAGAGACGGGAGTTAAACTCTTACCCTTTAGTCCTATATCAGATTCCAAAGTACCGGATAAGATAGACGGACTTTATATAGGAGGCGGTTTTCCTGAGGTATTCGGAGAGGAACTGGAGGAAAATGTTTCTATGAGAGAAAATATAAAATCGTTTCTTGATAAGGGGCTTCCTGCCTATGCAGAATGCGGAGGGTTGATGTACCTTACTAAAGGAATAGTGGATTTACAAGGCAAATATCATGATATGGTCGGATTTTTTAACGCCGAATCTGTAATGACTGATAAATTGAATCATTTCGGATATGTTGATATTGAAACTAAAAGTGGGATCAAAATAAGAGGCCATGAATTCCACAGATCATATGTAAAAGAAAATGAGAAATTGGATTATTACTATAATATAACTAAACATAGAGAAGATTTTACAGACTGTTGGAAAGGCGGGTTAATGAAAAATAACGTAATAGCAGGGTATCCTCACATTCATTTTTATAGTAACTTGGATTTCCTCAAGGAGTTTTTAAACAGATGTGTGAAGTTGAAAAAAATTTTAGGCGGAGGGAGATAAATGGAAAAAGGTTATGTTCATGTATATACCGGTAACGGTAAGGGAAAAACCACTGCGGCTTTAGGCCTGTCTCTTAGGGCTGTATGCGCCGGGAAGAAGGTATATTTCGGACAGTTTATAAAGGGAATGAAATACAGCGAGCTTGAAAGTCAAAAATTCCTTCCCAATTTTGAAATACATCAGTTCGGACGAAATTGTTTTATATTTAATAAACCTACGGAAGAGGATATAAGATTGGCTAAAGAAGGATTGGAAACCTGCAGAAAAATTTTATCCGGAGGTTTATATGATATAGTTGTATTGGATGAACTCAATATAGCCGTATACTATAATTTATTTACAATTGACGAAGCAATTGAAGTTATCAAAAACAGAGTGCCTCACGTTGAGGTTATAGTAACCGGCAGGTATGCAGATGAAAAGCTTATAGAGTTTGCGGATTTGGTTACGGAGATGAAAGAGATAAAGCATTATTACAAAAAAGGAGTACCTGCCAGAAAGGGAATAGAAAATTGATTTAGTTGGAGGGAAAAGATATGTTGAAAGAATATATAAAAGATCCCAAAGAAATAGAGCGCAAAAGCTTTGAAATAATAACAAAAGAGTTGGGAGATAAAACATTTGAAGAAAGCATGGGGAAAATAGTCAAAAGGGTAATTCATACGACGGCTGATTTTGAATATGCAGATTTGCTTGAATTTCATCCGAAAGCTATTGAGACAGGGAAGAAAGTATTAAAAGAAGGATGTAAAATATATGCGGACACTCAAATGATCATAGGAGGAGTAAATAAGAATAAACTTTCTCAGTTTGGAATAAGCATTGTAAATTTTGTTCATGACGAAGATGTGGTAAAAAAGGCTTTAGAAACCGGCGTTACAAGATCTATAATAGCTTTGGAAAAAGCAGCTTTGGATAAAGGCATAAGGGTATACGCAATAGGAAATGCACCTACAGCTTTACTTACTTTAGAGAGGCTTATCGAAGAAAAAAAGGTAAAACCAGATTTAATAATCGGAGTGCCTGTGGGATTTGTCAGTGCGGCAGAATCTAAAGAATCTATAAAGGATACGGGTATACCATATATAATATCGAGAGGCAGAAAGGGCGGAAGTACAGTTGCTGCAGCTATAATTAATGCCTTTTTATATATGATATAGGAGATATTATGTTAGAAAAGTATATAATAAAAGACGGCAAAAAATTACGATATGGTTATACTACAGGCTCCTGTGCTGCCGGAGCTGCTAAAGCCGCCGCTGAGATGCTCTTTTTTCAAAGAACGGTAGATAATATAGAGATAGATACTCCGAAAGGATGGAAACTTAATCTGAAAGTGGAAGAACCGTCCTTTGATTCTGATAAGGCAGTTTGTTGTATAGTAAAGGATGGGGGAGACGATCCGGATATCACCAACGGATTGAAAATATATGCCCGAATTGCTAAGAACTCCGAGGGGAAAATAAATATAACGGGAGGCATAGGTATAGGTGTTGTAACTAAACCGGGACTATCGGTTCCGGTGGGAGAATATGCAATAAATCCGGTGCCGAGAGAAATGATAACAAAGGAAGTAAGGAAAGTTATTCCCGATAAGGAAGGTGTAGATGTCAAGATATATGCTCCTGAAGGCGTTGAAGCAGCAAAAAAAACTTTTAACGGGAAACTGGGAATTGAAGGAGGAATATCGATAATAGGCACATCGGGAATAGTTGAACCTATGTCTGAAGAGGCTCTTAAAAGTTCTTTGGAGCTGGAACTGTCTATGCTGAAAGAACAAGGGGTTAAAAGGATAATATTTTCACCAGGAAATTACGGCAGGGATTTTGGGATAGATTATGGTTTAGATGAAAAATTAATAGTTAAGATCAGCAATTATGTAGGCTTTATGATAGATAAGGCTGTCGAATATAATATGGAGGAAGTTCTTTTTATAGGTCATATAGGAAAACTTGTAAAGGTGGCAGCAGGGATATTTAATACTCACAGCAAGATAGCAGACGGAAGGCTGGAAACTTTGGCGGCAAACTGTGCACTCTTAGGAGCATCTCAAGAGTTAGTGAAGAAGATAATGGAAAGCAATACTACGGAGGAAGCTGTGGACTATATTTCGGCAGATAATATGGATAAGGTGTTTGATTTTATAGCACAGAAAATAAGCAAAAAGTGTGAGGAAAGATCTTATGGTCGGATTAAATTCGGTACATTGATATTTTCCTTAAACCATGGTATGCTTGGTGTATGTGACAAGGGATTAAAAATGTTGGAGGAATTTAAAATATGAATAAGATATCCGTAGTCGGATTGGGGCCGGGTCATCCCGATTACATACTGCCCAGAGCTTTGAAGATTATAAATCAGTCGGATATAATAATTGCCGGAAGAAGAAATCTTGAAAGCATAGATGCCGAGAAAAAAGAAATTTTTGCTATAGGTAATAATTTGTCTCAGATGATAGAATTTATAAAAAAGAATAGAAGAATTAAAAAGATAGCCATAGCGGTTTCGGGAGATACGGGTTTTTACAGCATGCTCAGATATTTAAAAAAATATTTTTCTGCTGATGAGTTAGATGTAACAGCAGGATTAAGCTCTGTTCAGTATATGTTTGCAAGAATAGGCCAAAGTTGGGAAGACGGATATTTTACAAGTTTGCACGGCAGGGAAAATGATTTCTCGAAAGAGGTTAAAGAATATAATAAAGTTGCTATTCTTACGGATAATAAATGGACTCCCGATAAAATTGCTCAAACATTATTGAATAGCAAAATCAGTGATAAAATAATGTATGTGGGAGAAAATTTATCCTATGAAAATGAAAGAATAACAAGAGGGAGCATTGAACAATTTACTGCTAAAAGGAAATACGATATTTGTGTGGTGATAATCAGCAATGAGTAGATGGAACTATAGGACGGCAGGAATACCCGATTGTTTATTTAAGCGCGGGAATGTGCCTATGACTAAGGAAGAAGTAAGGACGATTACCATAAGTAAATTGAGGTTAAATAAGGATAACAAAATAGTTGATATAGGAGCAGGGACAGGCTCTATATCCATAGAAGCCGCTCTGATAGCAAATGAAGGAACAGTATATGCGGTGGAGAGAAAAAGGGAAGGTATACAATTAATTAAGGAAAATGCAAGCCTTTTTCAGGTAAAAAATATTTTTACAATAGAGGGGGAAGCCCCGGAAGCCCTGTCCGAAATAGGAAAAGTAGACAGAGTAATATTGGGAGGGACAGGCGGAAATATAAAAGGTATATTTGAGTGGGTGGAAAACAACCTGAAATCAGGAGGCAGGATAGCGGCCAACATGATTACAATAGAAAATTTGTATAAATCCTTAGAGCTTATGAAGTCGGGGAGTTTTGATAATATAGAAGTAATAAATTTGTCAGTGTCCAAAGGAAAGAATGTAGGTAATTTAACTATGATGGAGTCGCGGAATCCAATATATATTATATATGCAGATAAAAGGTGATAATTATGAGAGGAAAACTTTATGGAATAGGATTAGGTCCCGGAGATCCGGAATTGGTTACACTAAAAGCTGTTGAAGTGCTTAAAAGATTGGATAAGGTTGTTTGCCCTCAAAGCAGAGGAGATAAAAAAAGCATAGCTTTTGATATAGCCAAAGCATATTTAAAAGAAGATGCGGAAGTAATAAATCTGTCCTTTCCAATGGTTTACGATAAGGAAAAACTTAAAGAAAAATGGGGAGAAAATGCAAATATAATAAATGAGATTCTTCTTTCGGGGAAGAATGTCGGATTTTTAACCATAGGGGACCCTACAGTATACAGTACATATATGTATTTAGTTCCGCTGATAAAGGAATTAGGTAACGAAGTGGAAACTATTCCGGGAATAACTTCTTTTTGTGCCTCGGCAGCGAGGATAAGCAATCCTTTGGCAAAGGGAAAGGAAACTTTCGCCGTAATTCCCTTAGAAGGCAATGTTGAAAATATAGATGGGATATTAAATTTTTGTGATAATATAGTAATTATGAAACCATCTTCCGACAGCAAAATTTTAGCCCAAAAACTGATAGAAATGGGTTTAGAGAAAAATTTTGCGCTGATATCAAAATGCGGTACAAAGGAAGAGTATATTTCCTATGATATAAAGGATTTGCAGTTGGAGAAAGTACCTTATATGTCAATAGTTATAATAAAAAAAGAGGGATTAATATGAACAAGGTATATTTTATAGGGGCAGGACCGGGGGATCCGGAGATGATAACTATAAAAGGAAAAAGATTAATAGATGAATCGGATGTAATAATATATGCCGGTTCCTTGGTAAACGAAAAGATATTAAGGGATAGGAAACAGGAAAGTTTAGTATATAACAGCGCTTATATGACATTGGAGGAAGTAATATCCGTGATAAAAGAAAATTTTACTAAAGGGAAAAAGGTCGTCAGAATTCACAGCGGAGATCCAAGTATATACGGGGCCATAAGAGAACAAATAGACGCCTTGGAAAAATTGGGAATAGACAGTGAAGTAGTTCCGGGAGTCAGCTCTTTTGTAGCTTCTGCTGCTGCTATTGAAAAGGAATTTACTCTCCCCGGCGTTTCGCAGACGATAATTTGTACCAGATTAGGCGGAAGGACAGAAGTCCCTGAAAAAGAAAGTTTGGAAAGTTTAGCATCTCATAATGCGTCTATGGCTATATTTCTTTCAGTCCAGATGATAGATCAGGTAGCAGAGAGGCTCAAAAGCCACTATAAGGAAACTACACCCGTTGCGGTAATACAAAGGGTCAGCTGGGAAGATGAAAAAATAATAATCGGCAACCTCAGCAATATAGCGGAAAAGGTTAAAAAAGAAGGAATAACTAAAACTGCACAGATCCTTGTAGGAGATTTTCTTGGGGATGAGTATGAACTGTCCAAGCTGTATGACAGCAATTTTAGTCACGGGTATAGGAGAGCAAAATGAACTGGGCAATAGTTACTCTGACAAAAGGAGGTACCCGTCAGGCCAAGAGAGTAAAAAAATCGTTGGATAATATTAGGATAGATATATATACCCTAAAAAAATGGTCTGATAAGGAAACTTTGACTATAGATAAAAAATTGAGCGAATTCGTGGGCAGCATATTTTATGAATACGATATTATACTGTTTATCATGGCTGCGGGAATAGTGGTGAGGAGTATAGCTAAGTATTTGGTAAGCAAAACTACGGACCCCGGCATAATAGTTATGGATGAGAAGGGACAGTTTGTAATAAGTTTAATTTCGGGCCATTTGGGAGGAGCTAATGACGCGGCATGTTTATTGGCAGACAGAGTAGGAGGGCAGGCCGTGATAACCACTTCTTCCGATGTCAGAGGATTGATAGCCGTTGATACTTTGGCGGAGAAATTAAACTGTCGGGTATCCGACATGTTAAATGCCAAAGATGTTACTGCCCTTATAGTAAATGATGAATTGGTAGGGATAAAGTCAGATATAAGAATAGATATAAAACTTCCGGATAATATAGTGGAATCTGCGAAGGGAAAGGGAATGATATACATAACAAACAAAGTTTTGGACATCTCCTCTTCCAATGAAGTACAGCTTATACCTAAAAATATAATCATAGGAATAGGTTGTAAAAGGGGAATTCCTAAGGAAGCTATAATATCGGCTGTAGCAGAAGCATTGAATTCTTTAAACATTGACGTAAGAAGTATAAAGCATTTTGCAACGGTGGATCTTAAGAAAAATGAAGCAGGAATATTTGAAGCTGCCCGATATTATGATGCTGAAGTTAAAATAGTTTCCAGAGAAGAAATAAAAACTGTGGAAAAGAATTTTAGCTGTTCCGAGTTTGTGAAAAAGACTATAGGGGTTGGCGGGGTCTGTGAACCCTGTGCAATGCTTACCGCTTCGGGAGGACATTTTCTTATGACCAAAAAATCTTATAATGGAATAACCTTATCTGTATGGGAGGAAATATAGGTGGACAAGACAGGAAAAATATTTGTAGTCGGAATAGGTCCCGGCAATATTGAACATATGACCTTTGAAGCCAGAAATGCTATTGAAAAATCGGATGTAATAGTTGGATATAAAACTTATGTGGACTTGATAGAAGATATAATAAGAGATAAAGAAGTAGCTTCGACGGGCATGAAAAAAGAGAAAGAAAGATGTGAAGAAGCCTTAAAATATGCGGAAGAAGGGAATACCGTATCATTGATAAGCAGTGGGGATGCCGGTGTTTACGGAATGGCGGGAATAATTTTGGAAATAGTTTTTAAAAGCAAAAGCTCCGTAGAGGTAGAAGTAGTACCGGGGATTACTGCTGCAAATGCAGCGGCGGCTTCTCTGGGAGCGCCTATTATGCACGACTATGTTACTATAAGTTTAAGTGATTTACTTACGGATTGGAGCTTAATTGAAAAAAGGCTTCACTGCGCAGGAGAAGGGGATTTTGTAGTATGTTTGTATAATCCTAAGAGCAAGGGAAGACAAAAGGAAATAGAAAAAGCAAGAGAAATACTTCTTAAATATAAAAAAAATGATACGTTAGTGGGGATAGTCAGGAACGCTAAAAGAAAGGGAGAATCATGTGTTATAACTACACTTGAAGATATGCTTAAATATGATATAGATATGTTTACCACAATTATTGTCGGAAATTCACATACCTATATGGCAAAGGGAAAAATGATAACACCGAGAGGGTATGCACTATGATATTGGTATTGTCGGGAACATCCGACGGAAGAAAAATAATAGAACTATTGTTTCAAAAAGGATATGATGTTATAGCTTCTACAGCTACGAAGTATGGAGGAATACTAATAGAATCCGATTGTAATGTGGAAGTAATATCCGAGAAAATGGAACAAGATGATATGGAAAAGTTAATACGGAAAAGAAAAATAGAATGTATAGTAGATGCTACTCATCCCTATGCCGAAAAGGTTTCGGTTAATGCCATGGCAGCATGTAAATCTACGGGAATAAAATATTTGAGATATGAAAGAAAGGGAAACTCCTATGAGAAAACAGATGGAGTATCTTGTTTTCCCGATTATGATAAAGCTATATCATACTTAAAGGGAACTAAAGGAAATATACTTTTGACTGTCGGCAGCAATAACCTTCAGCTTTTTACTTCATCTTTAGAGATTGACAGACTGTATGCAAGGGTTTTGCCTACCTATTCTGTGATAAAGAAATGTGAGGACCTGAGGCTTCTTCCAAAGCAGATAGTAGCGGCCCAAGGACCTTTTACGAAGGAATTCAATAAGGCCATGTATAATAATTATAATATAAAATATATGGTAACTAAGGATAGCGGAGATGAAGGAGGAACCGAAGAAAAAATTAAAGGAGCTATAGAAACAGGAGTAAATGTGGTGTTGATAAAACGCCCTAAAATAAATTATATAAATTTATATGATAATATATATGATATAATTAAAGTTATTGATAAAGATTTAAAGAAATAATCTTGTATAATTAAATAGCTTAAAATTACAGGTTTTTTGAAATTAAAAGGGAAAGCGGTGAAAAATCCGCTGCAGCCCCCGCTACTGTAAATAGGAACGAAATCATACAATTACCACTGGAAGCTTTTCTGGGAAGGTATTGAGAGTAGGATGAACTATTAGCCAGGAGACCTGCCTGTAACTTTTATAAATAAGCCTTCGGAGGGAAGTGGTTGTTTACATGTAAGTTTTATTTATATATAACCATAGCAGAAAAGGCCATGGTTTTTTTATTTGAGATAAGGAGGGAATAATGGAGAAAGGAATTATTGTGGCAAGTTTTGGCACCACCTTTGAGGAAGCCGAAAAATTATGTATAAAAAGCATAGAAAAGAGGGTGAAGAAGGAGTTTAACGGATATTATACGGAAAGGGCTTTTACTTCCCAGATGGTGATTAATAAACTTAAGAAAAGGGATGGAATATCAGTAAATAATGTAACAGAAGCATTGGGGAAGATGAAAAACGAAGGTATTTCCCAAATATATATACAATCCCTTCATATAATACCAGGTCATGAATACAATAAGCTCGTAAATCAGGCAGAATTGTTTAAAAAAGAAAATCAGGATATCATTGTAAAAATAGGAGTACCGCTGTTATACGATGATACAGATTATGAAAGGACAGTAAATTCAATTGAAATTCCGCAAATTAAACCTGATGAGGCATTGGTTTTTATGGGACATGGTACAGATCATAGCTCGGATACCAGTTATAGTCTGTTGGAAAAATATTTTAGAAAGGAATATTCAGACAATATATTTATCGGAACAATGGAAGGAAGTATAACGTTAGGGAATATAATACCTCAACTCTTCCGGAGAAAGATAAAAAAAATTATACTAATGCCCTTTATGTTGGTAACGGGGGATCACGTAATCAACGATATGGCTGGCGATAAAGGCAGTTCATGGAAGAATACGTTAATCAAAGGCGGTTTTGAGGTTGAAGTGAATATGCTTGGATTAGGTCAGAATAAAAAAATTCAAGATATATTTATATCTCACTTAAAAACCATCATAGAAAATAACTGATTATTGAAAAGAATATTTTAGGAGGAATGAAATATGAAAAAGACAAAGATGTTGTTATTATTTTTGGTAGTTGTGATGGCTGTATCAATATTTAGCGGATGTCAAAATACTAAAGATGTAAACGGTTCGGATAATGATGATGCTAAAGAAGAAACGAAGAAAGAAGAAGAGAATAAACCAGTATCAGAATACGGGGTTACTGTTAATAAGGATAATGTAGTATTTACAGATGCCAGGGGAAAAGAAGTAACCATAAAAAAGAACCCTGAAAGGGTTGTCTGCTTATACAATTCCTATCTTGACATCTGGGACAGCTGTGGCGGAAAAGTAATAGGAAAGGTAGAAGAAGCCGAGGAAAAACCTATTGAAAATGCTAAATCCGCTGAAGTTGTAGGAAGCCCCGGTTCTCCGAGCCTTGAAAAGATATTAGCATTAAAACCCGATTTAGTCATTTTGACTAATGACTTTAAAGGTCAAGCATCCCTGATTCCGTCGTTAGAACAAAATAACATTCAGGTTATTGATTTAGCTAATACCTATTTAAAGGATTATTATATGACTGTAAGGCTTTTCACGGGGATTACCGGAAGAGAAGACCTGTATGAAAAACACACCAATGAAGTAAAGAAGAAAGTAGATGAAATAATAGCAAAAGTACCGAAGGACAAAAAATATAAAGTGCTAATAGTATTTGCTACTGCTAAAAATATTACAGTCAGGAATTCGGAATCAATGGTGGGGGAAATGCTCAAGGATTTAAACACCATAAATATATCCGATACTGCGGCAAATTCGTCTGATGCAAAGGTCTTCAGCATGGAAAAAATAATACAGGAAGATCCGGATTTCATATTTGTACAAACTATGGGAAGCGATAAAGAGGAAATAATGGCAAGATTGAAACAGGATGTGGAAGATAATCCGGCTTGGAGCTCTCTTACTGCTGTGAAGAATGACAGATATATAATTCTTTCTAAGGACTTGTACTTATATAAACCAAATGCAAAATATCCCGATGCTTATGAAGGCTTAGCAAAAATACTTTATCCGGATATATTCAAATAAAAAGATTGGCATGGCTGTATAGTCTTTATATAAAGACTATACAGCTATTGAAATGCTTAATACTAAGGGGAATAAAATATGACTGATAGCAATATAAAAAAAGAAAGAATTAAAAAGAAGGTTATTTTACTGATTTTTATAGCTTTGACTGTAATCAGTTTTTTTATAAGCATAGGAAATGGAGCGGTAAAGGTACATCCAAAGGAAATAATAAATGCGGTATTCTTTGAAAAATCCACAGTGAACTATCAAATAATATGGAACGTCAGATTGCCGAGAACTATAGTAGCAGCCCTCGTTGGGACATGCCTTGCATTATCGGGAGCCATATTGCAGGGTGTTATGAGAAACCCATTAGCGGCGCCAAATATCATAGGAGTTTCCTCTGGAGCCGGACTTATGACATTATTAATTCTGATACTCTTTCCGGATTTCTACTATTTGGCACCTATAGGTGCATTTATAGGTGCACTGCTGGCCACACTTTTTATATATTTTTTAGCGTGGAAGGAAGGTGTTGTACCAACGAGATTGATACTGGCCGGAGTTGCCGTTTCTTCCTTATTGGGAGCGGGAACAAACGCTTTGATGACGTTTTATCCAAACAAAGTGGCAGGAGTTATAGGCTTCATGGTGGGTGGCCTTTCATCTACTACGTGGCAGCAGGTAAAAATTATATTTCCTTATGCAGCTATAGGGATTTTTTTGATTTTATTGATACCAAACAAACTGAATATACTGATGATGGGAGACGAAGTAGCTACAAGCCTTGGATTAAATGTTGAAAGAACAAGGTTTGCCTTTATTATAATTTCGTCCTTATTGGCAGGAAGTGCTGTAAGCGTTGTAGGGCTTTTAGGATTTGTAGGATTTATAGTACCACATATGACGAGATTGTTTATAGGTTCTGATTATAGATATTTACTGCCGGCAGTTATTTTTACGGGAGCTACTGTAGTCATGCTATGTGATACCCTCGCAAGAGTAATGTTTGCACCTATGGAAATACCTGTAGGAATTATAATGTCAGCATTGGGAGCTCCGTTTTTCTTATATTTACTAAGAAGAAAGAAGGAGTATTAAATATGGAATTAAAAGTTGAAAACTTAGATGTGAATTATGGAGACAAGAATGTTGTGAAAAATATAAGCTTTAATGTAGATTCCGGACAAATAGTTACCGTTATAGGGCCTAACGGTTCAGGAAAATCAACTTTAATTAAAGCTATGGGCAGATGCTTAAAGCCGGCAAGAGGTAATATCTACTTAGACGGAACCAATATCAAGGATATGAATACTAAGGTCATTGCTCAAAAACTATCTATGCTGCCCCAGGTAAAGAATATAGCATCCGATATATCTGTGGAAGAATTGGTATCATACGGCAGGTACCCTCATTTAAAATTTGGGAAAAGGCTTAGTAAAGAAGATACGGATATAATAAATTGGGCGTTGGAAAAAACCGGTCTTATTCCGTTGAGAAAAAGATTTGTTACAACCTTGTCGGGAGGAGAAGAACAGAGAGCGTGGTTAGCCATGTCTTTGGCTCAAAGGCCTAAGATACTTATGCTCGATGAGCCTACTACATTTCTTGATATATCCTATCAGGTAGAAATTTTAGAATTGGTAAGGGAATTAAACAGAACACTGAGATTAACGGTAGTGATGGTTTTGCATGATTTAAACCAAGCCGCAAGATATTCGGATACAATTTTGGTTATAAAAGACGGTAAGCTATGGAATCAAGGGCCGCCGGATAAGATAATGGATGAGAAATTATTAAGAGAAGTTTTTAAAATAGAAGCGGACATATATGATGATAAAGTAAATAATTGTCCTTATTTTATTCCTAAAAATGTTATTGGTTAAAATTTTGTCCTTATTTACTTTTTGAGGAATCAATTATATTATTGATATAAATAATATATTAAGGAGTTGAATTTAATGATACAGGAAAGACTTAAAAAGGTTTTAGAAATTATGGAAAAGAAGAAATTGCCTCAGATTATAGTTTCCGATCCGTCAGCTATATTTTATCTTACAGGGAAATGGATTTTTCCCGGGGAAAGAATGCTTGCACTTTATATAACGTTAAATGGGGATAATAAACTGTTTGTAAATGAATTATTTCCAATAAGCGAAGACTTGGGACCGGAAATTGTATGGTACAATGATGTGCAGAATCCTGTAGATGTATTGGTGAAATATATTGAAAAGGATAAGCCAATGGGTATTGATAAGAATTGGCCTGCTCATTTTCTGTTGAAGCTTATGGAACTAAAAGGCGGCACTGTATTTGTAAATGCTTCCGAGATTATAGATAGAGTAAGGATGTGCAAAGATGAAACTGAAAAACAACTTATGAGAAGTGCTTCAAAATTAAATGACACTGCCATGGATAAAATGGTTAAACTTGTGCCAAAGAAATATTCGGAAAAGAAAATGGGGAAAATACTTTCTGACATATGGGATGAATTAGGAGCGGAAGGCCATTCCTTTGACCCTATTGTAGGATATGGCGCTAATGCAGCAGATCCACATCATACAATGGATAATTCAACTGTAAAAGAAGGGGACTGTGTTGTAATTGATATGGGCTGCAGAAAGGATTCCTATTGTTCCGATATGACAAGGACCGTTTTTTATAAATATGCATCGGAACACAGCAAAGAAGTTTATAATGTAGTTCTTGAAGCAAATAAAAGAGGAATCGAAAAAGTTAAAGCAGGAATAAGATTTTGTGATATAGATGAAGCAGCAAGAGATTATATTACGAAAAAAGGATATGGAAAATATTTCACCCATAGACTCGGACATTCCATAGGAATAGATGTTCATGATTTTGGGGATGTTTCTTCGGCTAATACTGATATAGTTCAGCCGGGGCAAATTTTTTCTATTGAACCCGGGATTTATATACCGGGAGAAGTGGGAGTCCGTATAGAGGATTTGGTAATTGCTACTGAAGACGGGTGTGAAGTGTTGAATCATTATCCCAAGGACTTGATAATAGTAGAATAATATAAAATTAGGAGAATTTACGATAAAAGTACAAAATAATATAAATTGGGGGTATAATAATGGCATTTGATAGTTTTGATGTTGCTAAAGCCGCAATAACTCTTGCCATATCTTCAAGAGCTTCTGAAGAATCGATAATAAAGGATCTGAAAAAAAGAGGCATACTTTCCGTAGCGGTAGATATAGGAGGAGATTTTAATTCCTCTATTCCTAAGATAATAGAAAGGGCTGTTGTGGCTTCAAAGAGAAGCGGAGTTATAAAGGAGTGCCATGTTCATGAAGGTGCTGTAATCGGAGCAACAAGAGAAGCATTGATGCAAATAGGACTGAAAGCCAACGGGTACAATATAGGGGGAAAGATTGGAGTAGCACGAGCCGGAGAGCATTTGAGCGTATGTATTTTTATGAGTATGGGTCTTTTATATTTAAACGATATAGTTATAGGTCTTGCTCATCGAGCTATACCGGATCTATAATAGTTTATCAAATATTATAAATTTTCCAAATGGAACATATTTTTTATGTTGACATTTTAGGTTTTATATAATAAAATCTAATTTAAAATTATTTAAATTTTTAAACGGTTTATTGTAGGATGGAAGGGTAGTAGGTAGTATATTTTTAAAAAAGCTGAATACTATTGTCAGCTTTTTTTATATAAAAAACATAATTGGAGGATGGTAGTATGGTAAATAAGCAAAAATTGTCAGTTTTTTTAACAGTTCTTATGTTGTTCACTTCTTTAGCTGCAGGTTGCAGCAATTCCAAATCTCAAAATCAAAGTAAGGAAAACAAAGTAGTAGAAATAGGTATAATGCAGATAAGCGAACATCCCGCATTGGATTCATCAAGACAAGGCTTTATAGATGCTTTGAGTTCAAAAGGATTAAAGGATGGGGAAAATATTAAAATAGATTTTCAGAATGCCCAAGGGGATATTCCTACAGCCCAAACTATTGCTCAAAATTTTGTATCGGCGAAAAAAGATATTATATTTGCAATAGCTACACCTACGGCCCAAGCAGCTTATAATGCTACAAAGGATATACCCATAATTATAACTGCCGTTACGGATCCTGTAGATGCGGGTTTAGCCGAATCTTTGGATAAATCGGGAACAAATGTTACAGGAACAAGTGACGCCACTCCTATGGATAAACAGTTTGAACTCCTTAAAAAATTAATTCCAAATGCCAGAAAGGTAGGCATCTTGTATAATACAAGCGAAAGAAATTCTGAGATACAAGTAGAAATGGCCAAAAAATTGTCCGATAATTATGGATTTGAAATAGTGGAAAACGGAATTACAAGTACAAATGAAGTCGTTCAAGCTATTGATTCTATTAAAAAGAAGATTGACGTTCTTTATGTTCCCACAGACAATTTAATAGTTTCGTCTATGGCCATTATTTCACAAAAATGTACGGAGGCCGGCATACCCATTATAGGGTCTGAAAAGGGACAAGCAGAAAACGGAGCTCTTGCTGCGGAAGGGATAGACTATTATAAACTTGGGTTTCAGACGGGACTTATGGCTGTCAAAGTTATAAATGGTTCCAAACCTAAAGACATACCAATAGAAACTCTTAAGGATACTTCTCTTACAATAAATTCAGATGCTGCAAAGAAATTAGGAATATCAATACCTGATGAATTAATGAAAAAAGCCGAAGTAGTACAAGGTGGTGTTGAAAATTGAGTAGCTTTTGGATAGGAATATTAGAGCAAGGTCTCTTATTTTCGATTATGGTTTTAGGAGTTTATATAACTTATAAAGTACTTGATTTTCCGGATTTATCTGTTGACGGAACCTTTCCTTTAGGAGCATCTGTAACTGCCATGCTTCTACTTAGAGGATATAATCCTTTACTGTCATGCCTTGTCTCTCTTTGTGCAGGCATGGCAGCCGGATTTGTTACGGGAATACTGAATGTTAAGCTGAAAATAACAAATCTACTTTCGGGTATATTGGTTATGTTAAGCCTTTATTCCGTAAATTTGAGAATCATGGGTAAATCCAATACTCCCTTGTTTAATGTAAAAACAATTTTTTCGGGGAATATGCCGCCGATATTTGTCATACTTGTATTTGCCTTAGTTGTTAAGATATTTCTTGATTTATTTTTTAAGACAAAATTTGGATTTATATTAAAAACTGCGGGAGATAATTATAAAATGGTGACTTCCCTTGGTGTGGATATTGATAAGGTGAAAGTGATAGGGATAATGATGTCTAACGGGTTGGTTGCCTTGGCAGGTTCTGTCATGGCTCAGTACCAGCGTTTTTCAGATGTAGGAATGGGAAGCGGCATAGTAGTTATGGGACTTGCTTCGATTATAATAGGGGAAACAATTCTAAGAGTTTTTCCCTTTAAGCTGGGAACGGCTTGTGCCATTTTAGGTTCCATACTTTATAAAGCGAGTATAGCTGCGGCTTTGAAAGCAGGACTGCCTGCCACGGATTTGAAACTTATCACTTCTGCTGTAGTTGTGGTTGCCTTAGGACTTTATAATAACGAGCTGAGAGCAAAAGTCAGGAAATGGTTAAAGGATTTAGTGGCCGGAGGGATAAAAAATGCTGAAAATACAAAATCTGCAAAAAACTTTCAATAAAAATACAGTCAATGAAAATAAACTTTTTAAGGGATTATGCCTTAGTGTAGAAAAAGGAGATTTTATAACAATAATAGGAAGTAATGGAGCAGGAAAATCTACTCTTTTAGATATCATTTCGGGAAGTGTGCCTTGTGACGGAGGTTCAATATTTTTAGGAGAACAAAAAATATCAAATATGTCTGAATATAAGATCAGCAGATTTATAGGAAGAGTATTTCAAGACACTAAAATTGGGACATCGCCTTCTATGACAGTATTGGAAAATATATCTATGGCATTAAATAAAAATAAAAGATATGGTTTTTCTTGGGGGATTGAAAAGAAGAAAATACCGGATATAAAGATTCTCCTCTCGGAGTTATCTTTGGAGTTGGAAAATAAGTTGAATATAAAAGTAGGACTTCTATCTGGAGGACAGAGGCAGGCTTTATCTCTTTTAATGGCTTCTTTGTCAAATCCCTATCTTCTGCTTTTAGATGAACACATGGCGGCATTAGACCCTAAGACTTCAAATATTATTGAAAACCTCACAGATAAGATAATTAAGAGGGGAAATATAACAACCCTTATGGTTACACATAATCTTAAACAGGCTGTAGCCATGGGAAATAGACTTGTTATGATGCACAGAGGAAGGATTATTTTGGATATAAAAGGGGAAGAAAAAAAATCTATTACTCCGGAAAAACTTTTAAGCTTATTTACGGAGAAAGAATCAGGGGATATAATTAGTGACCGCTTGATGTTCGCATAATCGGTAAAATGAAAAAACATGATCTCAGATCGTGTTTTTTTATTTTAGTTGGCCGTATTTATATTATAATATATATATATACCTTTGCTCCATTCAAAATTAAAAAATTAGAGGATAAATATGAAAGATAATAAATATTTTTTAGGAATCAAGGGGAATAAAATATTTTATAGGTTAATCAAAACCAAGCGGAAAACTGTAGGGATAACCATTGATGAAAAAGGTGAAGTCAAGGTATCCGTACCTTTGTATATTGACGAAGAGAAAATCAGGGAAATAGTACAACAAAAAGCTCCTTGGATTGAGAAAAAAATAAATGAAATTCGAAGTATGAATTTAAATACAGTGCATAGAGAGTTCACTGACGGTGAAAGCCTCTTTTATCTTGGAAAGGAATATGTCTTTAAAATAATAAAGGAAGATTTAAATGTACCTAAAGTAATAATCAATGGTAATATTATTGAAATGTATATAAGTGAAAACCTGCTTAAAGAAAACTCAAAACAGGTGATAAAGGAAATATTAATTAAATGGTACAGACAGAATTTTGCTGAAATTGTTAAAGACAGAATTGAAAAATATTCTTTATTGCTAAAAGTGAAATATAAGAAAATAAAAATAAAGGATCAAAAAACTTTGTGGGGAAGCTGCAGTACAAAGGAAAATATTAATCTCAATTGGAGATTAATTATGGCGCCTTTTCCTATAATTGATTATGTAGTTGTACATGAGCTTTGTCATCTGAGATTTATGAATCATTCCAAGGATTTCTGGGCTCTTGTGGAATCTGTTATGCCTGATTATCCTGAAAGAAGAGAATGGTTAAAAGTGAACGGATATAAACTGACATTGTAGGATTGACCTATTAAACCATTATAGAACTGTAGGAATGATGGAAGGGGCTGTAAGCTGGCTTAATAGATGGTTGTTTAAAATTTTATTTTGGGAGGTGTATTATGGCAAATACAGTTTGGTCGGAAAATATTCAGGGAATTTTAAATCTCGATTTAAGCAGGGAAATGAGATTTAGAGATGACAGAAAGAATTTATATTTGAACTTGCTTGGCCTTAAAGAAGGAATGACTGTAGTTGACATCGGATGCGGGCCTGGAACCCTTACGAGAAAATTATCCTGCTGGCTTGGAGAAAAGTCAAGAATAATAGGGATAGACAGAGACACAAAATTTATTGATTATGCAAGGAATAAAGCAATGGAACAAAACCTTCACAATATAAATTATATTGAAGGGGATGCGCTAAGTTTACCGTTGGAAGATAATTCGGTTGATGCATGTATATCATACACTGTAATTGAGCATTTGCCTAATCGAGAATTTTTATCCGAGCAAAAAAGGGTGTGCCGTTTAAAGGGAAGAGTATCCGTAATGTATGCAAGACCTGATAAATACATAAAAACCGAACCGAATTTGTTGCTAAGCCCAAGTGAACGGGAGGAAGAACTTTTATCCAAACTGTTTAAGACAACATATGAAGTTGGTGAAAGATATCATGTAGGAAAATACTGGCCGGATTCTGTGGAACTGCCTAAACTATTCGAAAAAATAGGTTTTAAGGATATTCAGGCAGATGCTGTTGCAATTCCTATTGCCACTGACGATTCAAGAAATTGTTATGAAGAAAAAATTAAAATCGTTGAAGGAGAAATGAAGCAACTTTTTGAAAGCATCGATATAGGATTAAAATCGAATAGTGATGGATTGACAAGTCGGGAATTAATGGAATTAAGACAGTTAGTCTCAGGCAGATTTAATAAAAGGATAAATTTTATAAAAGAAGGGGTAAGCCTTTGGGATTATACGATTGTGATATCCCAAATAGTTTCAGGTTCAAAGTAGTCTTAAGAGAAGTTTATTATGAAATAAGATTGATTAAATATTAAGAAGATTATGTATTATAAATAAAGAAAGCTGTCGATTTGTGTAAAATCAACAGCTTTCTTTATTTCTCAAATATCTTTTATGCGTTAATTCAGCAAACTGCATATAAACGATTATATAATTTTGTTCATCTTTACATAGGCCAAATGCGTTTTAAGTGATAGAATAGAAAAAATAACAATAAGAATTCAGAATTAATTAAATCATTATACAAATGAAATTTATATTGATGAAATATTTATATTAGAAGGCAAGGGAGGAAACATGTAATGATTTTAAAACAAGTTATAGAAATATTTGAGTTGTTGGATAAGCCGAGTGCTAATGGTGGCGAGGTTGCAAAATATATCGAAAATTATGGAAACGATAACCTAAAAGTAAATGTGGAAACTGTAAAGGGAAAACAAGGAAGTACGGATTTTATAAAAATTTTAATAAAAGGGAAAAATGGGAAAAGTAATAATGGCTCCGCAAAGACATTGGGCATAATCGGGAGATTGGGAGGATTAGGAGCAAGGCCGGAGATGAATGGATTTGTTTCTGATGGAGATGGAGCGTTGACTGCACTTTCGGCTGCATTAAAATTAGTTGATATGAATACAAAAGGAGATATTTTAGAGGGTGATGTGATAGTTGCAACTCATATATGCCCTGATGCTCCGACACTAAAGCATTATCCGGTTTATTTTATGGATTCTCCTGTAGATATGGATACTATGAATAGGTTGGAAGTTTCAGATGAAATGGATGCAATATTGGCTATAGACACAACTAAAGGAAACGAAATACTCAACTACAGAGGGTTTTCAATATCACCGACAGTGAAAGACGGATATATTCTAAAGGTTAGTAATGACATTATAAATATTATGAAAAGAGTGACGGGGAAACCCCCTGTAGTATTCCCCCTTTCACAGCAGGATGTAACTCCTTATGGCAATGAGTTATATCACTTAAACAGTATTCTTCAACCTTCTACTACAACCAGTTCACCGGTAGTGGGGGTTGCCATAACAACTGAAACATCTGTAGCCGGTTGTGCCACAGGTTCAACTCAAGTTACTGATGTGGAGACGGCAGGTAGATTTGCCATAGAAATTGCTAAAGAATACGGGCAAGGGAAGTGTAGTTTCTACGATGAAAAAGAATTTGAATTATTAATTAAACTGTATGGAGAAAACAGAAGATTTCAAAGGAAAGGGAATATATAGTTTTAAATACTAAATATGTTGATAACTCAGTGAACAACTATATTTAGGTTAAAATAATGATTTATTATGAGGAGGAAAAGGAATGAAAAAGAAACTATTATTACTGTTTTTAGTTTTTACCATGGTATTATCATTAGCATTGACTGGTTGCGGCAATAAAGAAACCGCCGATCCATCAACCGGTAACAAAAATACAACAGATGATAATTCCTCCGATAGTCCAAAAGAAGGCGGAATGTTAACTGTTGCATTGGCTGCTATCCCTAAGACATTAGATCCTGTTAAATATACCGGTATATATGAGTCAAATGTTATTCACAGCATAGCCGATACTTTAGTTTATTATAACAAGGCACTAAACAAAATAATTCCGGGGTTAGCAACAAAGTGGGAAATATCAGACGATCTCAAAACGTATAAATTCACTTTAAGAGATGATGTATATTTTCAAAAAGGTAAATTCCAAGACGGAAGAAAAATGACAGCTGAAGATATTAAATACAGCCTTGAAAGATCAGCAAAAGAATCTGTTATGAAAAGATTAAGAATGTTAGAAAGTGTTGAAGTTGTATCCGATACAGAAATTATTTGTCATTTAACAGAGCCAAATGCAGCCTTTTTAACGGTTCTAACGGATGCAGGCAATGTTATAGTTCCAAAGGAAGAAGTTGAAGGTTGGGGAGAAGATTTTGGTACTCATTTAGTTGGTACAGGTCCCTTTGCATTTAAAGAATGGAAAAACAGCGACAGCATTGTTCTTGAAAAATCGAAGAATTATTGGGGAGAAAAACCGCATTTAGATGGTGTTACTTTCAAATTTATAACGGATCAAAATATGATGACAAACGCACTAAGGACCGGAGAAATTGATGTAGCTACAGATGTAACGGGTGAAAGTATACAGGCTATAAAGTCTGATTCAAATTTGGTATTGAATGAAAAGCCGGCACTAAAGATAATATATATGTCGATGAACTTGATGGAAGGACCTACGAAGGACCCGAAGGTAAGAGAGGCAATTATTTCAGCAATAGATGTAGATGCGATGGTTAAGGGTTTATATCCGTGGGGAGAAGCACAAAGAGCGTATTTAGCATTACCTACAGGATCCTGGGGATATGATGCATCTTTGGAAAAAGAAGTGCCGAAATATGATCCTGAAAGAGCAAAACAACTTATGAAGGAAGCCGGATATCCCGATGGTTTTAAAACCGAAATATATGTATCGGGAAGTGATAAAGCTGCAGTTATAATACAGGATTATTTAAAGAAAAATCTAAATATCGACGTTAAGATAAACTTACTTGAATGGGGAACGTTCAGTGAAGTGGTTTCCAAGGGAAAAGCTCCGATGTATGCTATGTCATGGACATGGTATCCTGACCCTGATTTCTTCTTGTATCAGATGTTTCATAGCAAACAAATCGGCTCTTTAGGGAATGGTCAGGGATTTAACGACTCCAAAGTAGATGAATTGTTAGATAAGGCAGTATCAGAGACTGCCGATCAAAATGAAAGGGCAAAATTATACAAAGAAGCTTTAAAAATAATTACTGAAAACAATGGAAGAATTAATTTTGCGAATGGAAAGATTATAGATGGAATAAATAAGAAGGTACACGATTTTGAAAGAGGTTCTGACGGTACTATATTCATTACGAATCCAGAAATAAATGTATGGAAAGAATAAGTCTTAAAAGGTAAAATTGAAAAGTCCTATATAGCGATATATAGGGCTTTTCAATAATCTTTAACAGAGAAGGTTGAGGTGAGCTGGATTGATTAAATATTCATTAAAAAGAATACTGGAATTAATACCAACTGTATTTGTAGTAGTGTTTATAGTATTTGTCGTAACCCGTGTCATTCCTGGGGATCCTGCGGCTGTTATGTTAGGACCTCAAGCCAGTGTAGAAGCTGTAGAAGAACTAAGAGAGAACTTAGGTTTAAACGATAGTATAGCAGTACAGTTTGGCAGGTATTTGAAAGGAGTTGTACATGGGGATTTAGGTAAATCCTATTATTACAACCAACCTGTTACAAAACTTATAAGTGAAAGATTTCCCAATACTTTGGTATTGGCTGTTATAAGTATAATAATCGGACTTTTGATAGGTATACCTGTGGGAGTAGTATCGGCAACTAAACAATATTCAGTTTTTGATTATATATCTATGATTTTAGCCTTAGTTGGCATATCGGTACCTATATTTTGGTTAGCTATGATGGCAGTGTTGTTATTTAGTGTAAACCTCGGATGGCTGCCGTCTGTAGGAATGGGCGAAGGGGGTTTGATAGATATTATAAAACATTTAATTTTACCTTCACTTTGCCTTGCAACAGGACCTACAGCTACCTTTGCCAGGTTTACCCGTTCGAGTATGTTAGATATAACTAAACAGGATTATATAAAAACAGCTCATGCGAAGGGACTAAAGGAAAAATTGGTTATATGGAGGCATGCATTTAAAAATGCTTTACCTCCTATTATTACTATAGCAGGTATGCAATTTTCGTCGTTATTATCCGGTGCGGTTTTGACAGAGACCATATTTAGTTGGCCCGGATTAGGGAAGTTAATAGTTGATGCAATACAAAACAGAGACTATACTCTTGTCCAAGGAAGTGTTGTATACATGGCCTTTGTATATATAATAGTAAATTTGGCAGTTGATATTTGCTATGCATTTTTAAATCCAAAGGTTAAAGCTTCCTTTGAAGGCAACGGAGGTGGAGAAGGATAATGACTGATGGAGATAAAAACAGATTAGTTGAACAGGAGAAGAAAGATTTAGAAACAATGAAAAGAGAGCAGAAGGCCAATAGCTTTATGAAAAAGCTGTTAAGGAATAAAACTGCAGTTATAGGCCTTGTAATCATTGTATTTGTAACATTTTCGGCTATTCTTGCACCGGTGTTGGCACCTTATGATCCTACTGCGGTTAATTTAACTGAAATATGTTTGAAGCCGGGAACAAGGGGGCATATTCTGGGAACAGATGAATATGGAAGAGACCTGTTGAGTAGGGTTATATATGGTTCGAGAATATCCATTGTTGTTGGTGTCGGAGCTACACTTTTGGGAGCTTTTTTGGGAATTGTTCTTGGGCTGATTTCAGGATATAATGGCGGAATTATAGATACGATAATCATGAGGATTATGGATGGCATGTTTGCATTCCCGTTTATACTTTTGGCTATAATACTTATGACTGTACTCGGCAGTGGTGTAAACAATGTAATATTTGCCATAGGCGTTGCCAATATACCGTACTATGCGAGAATCGTAAGAGGTCAAGTTTTGATTGTTAAAGAGGAAGATTATTGTCAAGCAGTTAGAGCCTTGGGAGCCTCTAACTATAAAATAATAAAAGATCACATATTGCCCAATATTGCTTCTCCTATAATTGTTTATGCTACTTTGAATATAGCCGGAACTATTATTTCTGAAGCGGGACTTAGTTTTTTAGGTTTAGGGATTCAACCACCAACTGCATCCTGGGGGAATATTCTAAAGTCAGGAAAAGACTACTTGCTGACATCCCCTCATATAGCAACATTTTCCGGTCTGGCCATATTGATTACAGTTATTGGTTTTAATCTTTTTGGTGATGGCGTAAGGGATGCATTAGATCCGAAGATGAACAAATAGTGTTAAATAATATTAGATGGTGGTGAAAAAGATGAATGAAAGGTTATTAGAAGTTAATAACTTGCAAACATATTTTTATACATCCTCGGGAGTAGTAAAGGCAGTAGACGGAGTGAGCTTTTCACTTAAGAAAGGACAGACTTTGGGAATAGTCGGAGAATCCGGTTCGGGAAAAAGTGTCACTGCTTCGTCTATCGTGAGGCTTGTACCTTCGCCTCCTGGGAAAATAGCGGGTGGAGAGATAATCTTTGATGGAAAAGATATACTGAAATTGTCACGAAAAGAGCTTTTAAATGTAAGAGGAAGAGATATAGCTATGATTTTTCAAGATCCGATGACAGCTTTAAATCCGGTGTTTACCATAGGAAAACAGATAAGTGAAGCAATACTTGTTCATAGGAAAATATCGAAAGATGATGCTAAGAAGCTGACTATACAAGCTTTGGAAACTGTGGGAATATCGGATGCGGAGTCAAGATATAAAAACTATCCTTTTGAGTTTTCAGGCGGAATGAGGCAGCGTGCCATGATAGCTATGGCAATTGTATGTAACCCAAAACTTTTGATAGCTGATGAACCCACGACTGCCTTAGATGTGACTATTCAAGCCCAGGTATTGGAACTTATGAAAAATTTGCAAAAAGAATTAAATACATCTATCCTTATAATCACCCATGATTTAGGCGTAATATGGGAAATGGCCGATTATGTTATGGTTATGTATGCTGGGAAAACTGTTGAATATACGGATATGATAAATCTTTATAAAAACCCTAAACATCCATATACGTGGGGGCTCTTGGATTCTATACCAAAGAGAAACAGTGAAAAGAATGAGCCTTTAAATACTATAGAGGGCAATCCTCCGGACTTAAGGAACACAGGAGTCGGCTGTAATTTTGCCGGCAGATGTCCATATGCAAAAGATATATGCAGTAAAAAGCAGCCGCCTCTTATAGAATTGGAAACAAATCACTTTGTTGCTTGCCACTTTCAAACAAAGAAAGAAGCTCTTACAAGAAGGGGTGATATATAGTGAGCAGTCCCATACTAAAAGTAGAGAATTTAAAAAAATATTTTCCCGTAAAGAGTGGGAAATTATTTGGAGAAAAAGCATATTTAAAGGCCGTAAATGATGTAACTTTTTCAATAGAAAAGGGAAAGACTTTAGGACTGATTGGTGAATCTGGTTGTGGAAAATCGACTGTAGGAAAAGCTGTCATGGGGCTTTTCAAGGCAACGTCCGGCAGCATTAAATATCAGGATAAGGATATAAGCTCCTATAGTTCAAAGGAGATAAAGAAATTCCGCAGAAATGTTCAGATGATTTTTCAAGATCCTTATTCATCTCTGGACCCGAAAAAGAGAATCAGCTATGCTGTTCAGGAACCATTATATATACACAACATAGGAACTCCTAAGGAAAGGCTTGAGAGGGCAAAAGAACTGTTAGAAACGGTAGGCCTCAGCTACTATTATATGAATAGGTATCCTCATGAGTTTAGCGGAGGGCAAAGACAGAGAATAAATATTGCCAGGGCATTAACCTTAAACCCGGAACTGTTAGTTTGCGATGAACCTACATCAGCATTGGACGTATCTATACAAGCTCAAGTTTTAAACCTTTTTAAACAATTACAGGAGAAGTTTGAACTGACATATTTGTTTATTTCTCACAGTTTAAATGTAGTTAAATATCTGAGCGATAATATTGCGGTAATGTATCTTGGCAAAATGGTGGAATTAGGAGATTCCAACGGAATATATAAAAAACCCCTTCATCCTTATACTCAGGCACTTTTTTCCGCAATACCTACTGAAGACCCGACTGCCAAAGTTGACAGAATAATCCTGAAAGGCGAAGTACCAAGTCCGCTGAAACCGCCTTCGGGATGTCAATTCCACAACAGATGTCCTTATGCTAAGAGTATTTGTAAGGAATTGTCACCGGAATTAGCGGAAATTGAAAAAGACCATAAGGTTGCCTGCCATATATATGAAGATGGATGGACATCAATGTAAGGGAGAGGATAACAAAATGACAGATAATATTTTGAAAGATAGATTGTGGAAATATATAGATGAAAGAAACGAGGATTTGATAAAACTCTGTAGCCGGCTTATAGCAATTCCAACAGAAAATCCTCCGGGCAATATGGAAGATGTGACTTCGTTTATCTGTAACTATTTAAAGAGTAAGGGTATTTCATATGAAGTCCTAAGACCCAAGGAAAATAAGCCCAATATAGTGGCTAAATACGGAAAAGAAAAGGGAACAAGGCTTTTATTTAACGGTCATTCAGATGTAGTACCGGCCGGAGATTTGAAAAAATGGGATTTCGAACCCTTTTCCGGAGAAGTAAGAGATGGGAGGATTTTAGGAAGAGGAACTTCTGATATGAAAGGAGGCTTAGCATGTATACTATTCGCTATGGGACTTCTTGCAGAAGAAGATGTATCCCTAAATGGGCAGCTTATATTGACTATTGTTCCTGACGAAGAGATAAGCGGAGACATGGGGACAAAATGGCTGGTAGAAGAAGGAATTGTTGACGGAGACTATTGTGTAGTAGCGGAACCGACGGGATATGACAACTGTGAAGTCGGGCAGAAAGGTGCTTTGTGGTTGAAGTTAACTGCAACGGGTGTTTCAGCTCATGGGAGTTTGTCACCTTATGTAGGAAAAAATGCTATAAGAAAGATGATGGATTTTTTAGATGAAATTCAAAAACTAACGGAAATCCACGGAGAATATGAAGGTGAAGTCAAAGAGGTTATGTCGGAATCCAAAAGGGTAGCAAAAGAATGTCTGAAGGCTCCCCAGGTAGAAAACATTTTGGATCATATAACAGTAAATATCGGAGAAATTCATGGAGGTACAAAGACCAATATGGTCGCAGACCATGCAGAAGCATACGTTGATATCAGGATACCTATAGGAATAAATTCAAAAGACATATTAGATAGGGTTGATAAGATAATAGAAGATTTGGATGGAGGAATCACATACACTTACAGTTGGAGGTCTGAGCCTAACTATGTTTTGATAACTAATCCCTTGGTTAAGTCAGTCGAAGCTAATGCAAAGGATGTATTAGGCATAGACATAACTGCGACGTATCAATGGGCTTCCAGTGATGCCAGGTATTTTAGATACAAGGGCATTCCGACAATACAATACGGACCTGCCAATACAGAGGGTATCCATTCATATAATGAAACAGTGGATATAAAGGATTTAATAAGTTCAGCTAAGGTATATACCGGTATGATATTAGACCTTCTTAAATAATTGATTTTAAAAGAGGTGTTAAAGATGCTCTTATTAAAAAACTGTAATGTTTTCGATTCTTTAGAGGGGCAGTTTTTTTTAAGCGATATTCTTATAGAAGACGGCAAGATAAAAAAGGTTAAAAAAAATATAATTGTGAACAATTTAGATACTAATGTTATTGATGTAAAGGGGAATACAGTATGTCCCGGTTTTATAGACGGGCACAGCCATATAGGCATGTGGACATTAAACGATAAAGGAAATGATGCCAACGAATGTGTAAAACCTTTGACTCCGGCGCTGAGAGCCATAGATGGATTGAATCCTCATGATGAAGCTTTTAGAGATGCTTATTCTTCCGGAATAACAACAGTTATGATATGTCCCGGAAGCGGAAATGTTATAGGAGGACAAGCTGCTATTATCAAAACATACGGCAGCAGTGTTGAAGAGATGACTGTAAAGAGCCCTGCCGCTATGAAAATTGCTTTCGGGGAAAATCCGAAAAATGTCTATTCGGCTCAAAAAAAATCTCCGAGCAGTAGAATGTCTACGGCATTTCTTATAAGAGAAATGCTGAATAGGGCAGAGAGGTATTATGAAGAAGAAAAAAATGGTTCATACCATGAATATGATGAAGAATTAGAAGTTTTTATACCTGTTTTCAATGGAGAAATACCTTTGAAAATACATGCTCATAGATTGGATGACATAATGACGGCTATAAGAATCGCGGAAGAATTCGGGCTTGACTATACATTGGATCACTGTACGGAAGGATATATGGCCGCAGATTATATAAAGGAGAAAAATATTCCGGTTATGTTAGGACCATTGTTTTCCTTTGCTACTAAAGTAGAAACTAAAGATGCTTGTGCGGAAGCACCGGCAATTTTTAACGATAAAGGAATTTTGATATCATTTATATCGGATCATCCCTTTATGAATTGCAAATTTTTACCTTTATATGCAGGACTGTTGTCAAGATACGGCCTTGATATGATAGACGGATTAAAGGCCCTTACGATTAATCCCGCAAAAGCATTGAGGATAGACAATAGGGTTGGAAGTATTGAAGAGGGAAAAGATGCGGATTTGGCAGTATTTAACGGAGAACCCTTGGAAACTATGACAAAGGTAACTTTGACAATTATTAATGGGGACATTGTATATAAAGATTTTGATTGATTGGGGGATTAAAGATGTTACTGCTTAAAAATGGGAAAATTTTCACAATGGCAGATGATAAAGTTATATATGGTGATATATTGATAGATAAAGGTAAAATTGTTAATATAAATAGCTCTATACATGAAGAAGGTGCGGAAATTGTGGACTTAAGAAATCATATTGTTGTACCGGGATTTATTGACGGTCACTGCCATGCTGGTATAACTGAAAGCGGTGTTGGGGCTGTGGGAAACGATATGGATGAAAAGAGTGATACTTTAAATCCTCAATTGCTGGCGGAAGACGGAATAAATATCAGAGATTCCGCTTTTGAAGCGGCAGTCAGGTCCGGTATTACTACGGTTTCCGTTGCTCCGGGAGAATCCAATGTTATAGGGGGCAAATCTTGTGTGATAAAAACCTATGGGAATATATTAAAAGAAAGAATAGTGAAGTCTTCTTCCGCTTTAAATATTTCAATCGGGGATTTTGTAAAAAGACTTGATGACGTTAGAACAGAAATGCCGAGATCAAGAATGGCTATAACGTATATGATAAGAAATTTCTTAATCCGGGCTAAAAAATATTATGAAGAAACTAAAGATAAAGGTGTAGACGGGAACCATTTTTGTGAAAAGTACGAAAGTGTCAAATCCATATTTACGAAGGAGGAAAAGGTAGAAATTTGTGCTCACAAAGCTCAAGATATACAGACTGCTCTGAGGCTGAAAAAGGAATTTGATTTGGATTTGATACTGACTTATTGTACGGAAGGATATTTAATTGAATCCCAGATAGATAAAAATATCCCTTTAATGTTGGGACCTTATTTAACAGATAAATCGAATTTTGAGATGGAAAATAGGAATTCTAAATCTCCGGCTGTTTTTTCCGAAAGGGGTTTTAATACTTGCCTTATCACAAATCATCCGGATGTTCCTTTAGATTTTTTACCCGTTTGCGCAGCTGTAGCGATTAAAGACGGAATGAGTTTTGAAAATGCTCTTAAATCAATAACTATAAACCCCGCAGAGGCACTGGGTGTAGATAATAGAGTGGGAAGTATAGAGGTTGGAAAGGATGCGGATATTGCTGTATTTGACGGGGATCCATTTAAAGCTAAAACCAGAACTTTCATGACTATAGTCAATGGAAAAATTGCTTATAGGAGATGTGGATATGAAAAGAGTAGCAACTATAACTATAGGACAGTCACCCAGAATTGATTTGGTACCGGAAATATCAAAATATATGAGTGGTAATATTGAAATCGTGGAATATGGCATTTTAGATCCATATACCTATGAAGAATCAGAAAAAATGCTAAAACCCGGTAGAGGGGATAATGTTTTAGTCAGCCGGATGAGAGACGGCAGGGAGATAAGGATGAAAGAGGAGCTGGTTCCGGATCTTATTCAGAAATGTATACACAAGATTGAAGGAGAAGGTATTAACACTATATTTTTGTTATGTACAGGAAAATTTCCCGAGTTTGAACATAAAGGGCTTTTTATAGAACCCTTTTCCCTGCTGCATTCGATAGTAAAAAATGTGGTCAGCGATAGAATAGGGGTTATTGTCCCGGACAGTTCTCAAATTAAACAATCAATTAAATACTGGCGGGAAAGCGGAAATGAAGTTTCTGTAAGGGCGGTTTCTCCCTATAAAAATTTTTATGAGGAGATAGAAAAAGAAACATTAGAGCTAAAAAAAGAAAACTTACCTCTGATAGTGTTAGATTGCATGGGTTATTCTTTAGAGATGAAGGAGAAGGTTAAGGCAATAACGGGGAAACCGGTTTTGCTGCCGCGAATCGTTATGGCAAAGCTTTTAGAAGAATTAGCATAAATTAACTGAGGAGGAGATATATATGGGGAAAAAACCTATTACTGCTGATATCATCGACAAGTGTTCGGAGTATTATAGGTCCGATAAAAATAATAAGGTTTATTCGGATGCGGTTATGAGAAACGGACTTGTAGAAGTTAGTCTAAATCATGATTCTATAAAAAATATGCATTTTGACTTTTCAGATGAAATAGAAGTAGGCAGAGTTACAGCCCAGAAAAAGACTGCAAGATGTTGGATGTTTGCAGCTTTGAATACAGTAAGGTATAGTATTTCTCATAGTTTGAAGATGAAAGAAGTGGATTTTCAGCTGTCCCAAAACTATATATATTTCTGGGATAAATTTGAAAAATCCAATTTGTTTTTAGAAAATATTATAGAAACAATTGACAGAGAATTGTCTGACCATGAAGTGGCCGGATTATTAAAAGAACCTCAAAGTGACTGCGGACAATGGGATATGTTTGCCAAGCTTATAGAGAAATACGGAGTAGCTCCGTTATATGCAATGCCGGAAACACAAAGCTGCACGGATTCAAAGATTATCAACGAAATAGTTAATGAAAAGTTGAGACAAGGGGCAAAAGAACTCAGAGATATGCATAGAAGCGGGAAACCATTAAAGGAAATCGAAGATCATAAAGAATATATTCTTATGGATATGTATAATATTATATGCCATTTTCTTGGGGAACCTCCTGACAAATTTGATTTTGAATACCGGGATTTGGACGGAGTATTCCATAGGGATAAGGATATAACTCCACTGGAATTTTACCATAAATATTCTAAAGTTAAACCGATTGATTATATAAGTATTATTAACTTTCCGACAGATGACAAACCTTTTGGAAATACTTATTCATTAAAATATCTTGGAAATGTAGTTGATGATGAGCCGATTAAGTATTTAAATCTTGACATTGAGGTTCTAAGGCAGCTTACCATTGCACAAATTAAAGACGGAGAGCAAGTTGTATTTGGATGTGATGTGGGTAAGATGTCTCATAGAGGATTGGGAATACTCGATATAAATCTATATAACTATGAGGCAGTTTTAAATACTAAGTTCAACATGACAAAAAAGGACAGACTTATGTATAGAGGAACAAGCTTAACTCATGTTATGACATTTACAGGGGTAAATCTTGTTGACGGGAAACCAAACAGATGGAAGATACAAAATAGCTGGGGCGAAGCTGAAGGAAAGAAAGGTTTTTATATAATGAGCGACAGATGGTTTGATGAATATGTGTTTAAAGTTATCATAAACAAGAAACATATAAGTAACGAAATACTTAAACAATATGAAAAAGCTCCTATAATACTGAGTCCTTGGGACCAGGTCGGTCCGTTGTTTTAAAAAATAAAGATACCAGAACAATTTGACTCTGGTATCTTTATTTTAAATTTAAAGAAAATATGTCATGTATTTTCAGGCCTAATTGAAGTACAAGCCGTGTTTCGGAACTGTCGATATCTAATCCTATGATCTTTTCAATCTTTTTAAGCCTTTGGTACAATGTATTTCTGTGGATAAATAATTTATCTGCTGCTTCAGAAAAATTGAAATTATGCTTAATAAGAACCTGAATAGTTTGGAACAATTGAGTATTATTTTCTATGTCATAGGAATATATTTTTCCTATTCCATTGTTATATAGCCTTTCAAGTATAGGTTCACTTGGATATTTATATAAGAAATGATATATTATCAAATCATCATAAGCATAAATGGTTTTCCTGTTTTTAAATATTTTGGCTCCTATTTTTAAACTAAATATTGCATCTTCATAAGCTAAATTCAGTTCCTCCAATGTATCATAAGCTCTGCTTACGCCGATAGAAAATTTGTATTCGGGTATTTGAAATTCCAAAGTGTTTAAAAGGTCATTGTATTTTTGAAGCAGTTTTTCATTTGGAATATCATGCTTCAATCTGATAAATATAATAGATGAATTATTTGTTATGGCATAATCTTCATAAAAATTAGTTTTGACAAAATTTAGAGCTTCATTAATAATATTTCCTGGTATCTTTTCAGATGTCAATGGATCAGAATGGCTTCTTTTCAGCGGTCTTATATTTATTATCCATACAAATCTTTTTAAATTGTATTCTATATTGAAAAACTTTGCTTCCTTCTCAATGGTATTCTTATCGGAGTATAATCCATACAACAACCCTCTTATGAACTCATCTTTGGATTTGTTATAGGCTAATTCTTTTTCATGATAGGTTGTCAGAGATATAATCATAAAAGGTATAGCTTCATTGGAAATTTTAATATTATAATTGTCTCTATCAATTTCCTTAGATTTTTCTACAATACAAAGGTATCCTAATTTTCTGTCATAGGTTTCCAACGGATATATTGTATATGCCTCGCTATTACTATTATATACAATTGGGTTAAGGGTAGATAAGGTATTTGACTTGTTATTTTTAATCAGAGAAATTATAGTATCTGTAGCAATTTTTTTCCCCTCAATTAAGAAGCCGGTATCAGCAAAATCGACTATTTCCCCATGAGACGATAATAACAGCACAAGCCCGTTTAAATAATGTGTAAGCATATTCAGAATATTATTTGCAGAGAAATAGCTGCTGTTTTTTAAATGAATTAGATTATTTTTAAATTGCTCAACTAAGAAACAGTTTACATTTTTGATAAATTTAAAAGGCGAAATTATATCCGCATAAGTAGTATCTGCCGGTATTTTAATAATAGGGAAGTTTGCCTCATAAAGTTTAATCATCTGCTGAAAGTGTTTAATAATCTTATCATTTATATTGCTGTTATATATAAGCCCTAATAGCGCAATATTTTGTTCTTTTAGCGTATTGAAAGTACTGACAAAATTTATTTTTTCCTTGATTATAATATCAAGAGAAATAATAACAAAATCTCCTTTGCTGAATTGAATGTTTTCATGAGGAACATTTATTATTTTAATATTTTTAATACTGTTATTTAAATATTCATTTCCGGAAATAACTTCAAAATTACTGAAGTTTTGGTTAAGATGAAATATTTCCCGAACTTTCATTAAGAATTCACCCTTATCTTTAAATGTTTTTAGTAAATAGTATACTTTATTATATTAATATGTTCAAGTGCATATATAATATTAGGGATAATTCTTTTTAAAAGAACTATCCCCCTTAGACAGTATTTCAAAATAGAAATATGATTTTTAAATTAGCTTATAAAGTACACCAAATTTCTTGATTCCTGTATATGCATAAATCCGCGAACCCGTAGGATTCTGCTTTTGTGTATTTGCCGTTACATACGTCTATCAATTCTTTTAAAATCATTTCTCCGCATTCCTTAATGCTTTGTCTGCCGTATACCACGTCAGAAATGTCAAGATCCATATTATCAATCATTTTTTCATATGTTTGTTTATTGCCTGTTATCTTGATTACGGGAATAATGGGATTACCTATTGGGGTACCTCGTCCCGTTGTAAATATACAGATTTGGGCCCCTCCAGATACCATGCCGGTAACGGATTCAATATCATATCCCGGTGTATCCATTATTATAAGCCCTTTTTCTTCAGGCGCTTCTCCGTATCGTACCACTTCGTTAACACTGCTCGTTCCGCCCTTGCTGATTCCGCCCAAAGCTTTTTCTTCCAGAGTACTCAATCCGCCCTTAATATTTCCCGGAGTGGGATTTGCCCCTCTAACATCGATTCCAAGCCTTATAAATTCCTTCTCCAAATCTTTAACTATCTTTAATATATCATTTTTCACTTTTTCATTTTTTGCTCTTTTCGCCAATATATGCTCTGTACCGATAAGTTCGGTAGTTTCCCCTAAAAATACGGTACCTCCTTCTTTTATTAAAATATCGCTGCAGTATCCCAGAGATGGATTGGCGGAAAGTCCGGAAGTGGCATCGGAACCGCCGCAATTAGTCGCTAAAATGATATTGGAGAGATCCGTTTCTTCCCTTTTTACCATTGACATTTCTTCAGCCATTTTTCGTGCCAATTTTACTCCCTTTTGGATAGTATTCAATGTACCGCCTTCATCCTGTATTGTCAGGACTTCTATAGGTTTGCTGCTTTTTTTCTTTATTTCCTCAAACAGATCATAAGGTTTTGTTGTTTCACAGCCTAATCCTACAAGTATGGTTCCGTATATATTTGGATTTAAAGAGAGTCCGATTAATGTCCTTCTCATGATTTCAATACCTTTTCCGATTTGACCGCAGCCCTTGGGATTAACTATAGAAACAGCATCCTTTACCTGTTCTGCTATTAATCTTGCCGTTTCGTTTGCACATCCCACTGTCGGCAGAATTAAAATTTTGTTTCTTATTCCATATTTTCCATCCGGTCTTTTATATGCATTAATTTTCATTTTTCGTCATCACGCTTTCTATATTATTAATATGGACATGCTGTCCGACCTTTATGTTATCAGTAGCTTTTCCTATTATTTCCCCATATTTGAAAACCAAATCTCCTTTTTGGATAGGCTTTATTGCAATTTTGTGATACAATTCTATATCCTCTAAAGCACATAATTCAGCAGCTTTTTCATTATTGTAAAATACCGATATACTGTTATTTTTTTCGATGGGAAATAGTGCCATTGCCACATTGTCTTTCTTATTCATAAGAATAGCTTTTTTAGAATCAGGCATTTAAAAAATCCTCCTTTGAAAAATATTTTTCTACAACTAATATTTATTATACCATCTATTTAAATTCTGCACAATTTTTGTATTTGATGCACAGAAGTTTATTTTTTTATATTAAGGGAAAGAATTACTTTTATAATTGCTAAAATAAAATCCACGAATATCATATGATATTCGTGAATTTTATTTTAGCAAGGTTCCCATTCACCAATCCATTTTTCTTTTGAGTAATTATATAGGCGCCTGTATAATTTTTCGTTTACTTTTTTGTATCTCCAGCCGATGACATCGGAAAATGGAGTTATTAAGTGATCGGATTGTACGTTTTCCGTAATCTGAACAGCATTAACAGGCAGTGGCTTTGTTTCTGCTAAATATGGTCCCGAAGCAGAGACATCTTTGGATAAAAGTATTGATCCAATATAAATTGAAATAA